>Ga0187875_10000499_pt1 | contig 32658 bp, 31 predicted proteins | sample June2016WEW_17_1_2_FD_132978 | JGI IMG/M metagenome (GOLD analysis project Ga0187875, IMG submission 132978) | Peatland microbial communities from SPRUCE experiment site at the Marcell Experimental Forest, Minnesota, USA - June2016WEW_17_10 | ecosystem: Environmental > Terrestrial > Soil >...
AGGGTAATCCATGAAAGAAATATCTCTTCAGACCAATTCCCGTGTTGAGATGATAGACGTTACATCGGCTGTCCAAAAAGCTGTTAATGAAGAAAAAATCGAAACAGGCCTTTGCCTTATTTACACGCCCCATACCACCGCCGCGGTAACGATCAATGAAAATGCCGATCCCGACGTGCCTCGCGATATTCTAGAGGCCCTCGAGAGAGCTGTTCCCTTAAGAGCCAATTATAGGCATACGGAAGGAAATTCCGCGGCGCATATTAAATCTTCTTTGGTGGGTGCGTCTGAATTGGTCATCATTGAAAACGGCCGTCTGATTTTAGGAACCTGGCAATCAATCTTTTTTTGCGAATTCGACGGCCCCCGCACACGCAAAGTGATCATAAAATTTATCAGTACGAAATAGATAAGAATATTACGTTTTAAGTAATTAAGGTTTAAGGCGGCAACGTTTAGTGCGACCAATGTTTCTACTTAAAATTTAAATCTTAATGCTTAATACTTTTATCATCTGTTCATGAATCAAACCGTTACTTGCCAGAAGACCAGGCGATTGTAAATTCCACTTTTCCCCTGCAATATCGGAAACGCCGCCGCCAGCTTCTGTAACCAAAAGACTTCCTGCGGCTGTATCCCAGGGTTTGAGTTTTAGTTCCCAGAAACCGTCAAACCGTCCGGCTGCAAGGTAAGCGAGATCTAAAGCCGCGGCGCCGGCACGTCGGATAGCCTGAACACTTATGGCCATCGAATTAAAATAATCAAGGTTATTTTCTTTGCTTTCCCTGATATCATAAGGGAACCCGGTAGCCAGAAGACTTTTGGAAAGATTACTGCAATCAGAAACAGATATTTTTTTACCATTTAAATAAGCGCCTTCGCCCTGCACAGCGACAAACATTTCTTCCCGCATTGGATCATAAACTACACCCAGAATGACTTTACCTTTATTTTCCATGGCAATGGAAACACAAAAAACAGGATACCCGTGAGCATAATTTGTTGTCCCATCCAGGGGATCAATTATCCACCGTATCTCTCCTGTGCCTGTAATTGCCGGCGACTCTTCCGATAAGATCCCATGATCGGGGAAATTCCGGCTAATTGCCTCAATAATCAAATCTTCAGAGAGCTTATCGGCTTCAGTAACCAGATTAATTTCGCCCTTGTAATGAATATTATGCGTTTTGTTAAACATTTCTTTTAATAACGCGCCGGATTTTTGCGCCAGATCAACTGCAAATGACTTGTATTGCAACATATAGAAATACTCCTGCCATAATTATTTCATACTATTCGCTTGTGATTATTCCCTTGCAGGCAATAATTACCGGTAAAGTGAAGGTTTGATTTATTTCGCTCCCCCTGTGGGTTGCGCATCCGGTCTTCAGCTAACTTTGTTGGCCTCGTCGTCGGGCTTCTTCAACCTGTTAAAAATATGCCCGCAAAACCTCCTCCTTGCCGCCGCGTTATCCCTTGAACGCGAAATGATATAAAATGATGTTAACAATAAAATTTAAAATAATTAAAGCGATAATGTAAAAATTAGTTCTATTTTAAAGAGTTGTGTTGCAATAAAATTAATGTTAAATAAATCCCAATAAATGTCGTTATTTGTGATTTTATATGTTTATAGAAAAAACGCCAGGTAATAATTCGCAAGAATTAAAAGCAACAAGAGAAGCCTTGGGTCTTTCTCTTGAAGATGTATTTAATCAAACACGCGTCAGAGTTGTTTATCTGCAAGCTATAGAAAATAAAGAGTTTCATTTGCTGCCGGTTCCCGTTTACACAAAGAATTTCATAAAAATTTACGCTCGTGTTTTAGGAATTGACAGTGAACCGATAATTAAAGATTATGAAAATTATCTTAACTCCCTAAAAGAAGCACAAACACTACCGACGGAAAATATATCCGGGAAAGAACTTCTTTCTGCGAGAATCACCGGTCATAAAACTTATTGGGTGATCGCTTTTGTTTTAATGGCTATTATTGTTGTATCCTGGATAATTTATAAACAATACGAATCATCCTCGGATATAATTAACTCAACCAACAGAATCACCAATGCTATTCGGCAGAATCAGGAGCAAAATGTAAAATCTTCGTTTAATGCGACTGTTCCGGTAGCCCAGCAGACAAAAGCTGATCATCCGCCTGCGCTAAACGAAATTAATAAACAATTGCCGGTTGAGAAGCAAACAACTTCCGGCAATAGTGAAAATAGCAGCGTAAAACCTTCTATAAAACAAATTTCGCCTCCGGTTGAAAATATACAGACTGCATCTGATCGTGGAGAAGCCAATCTTTTGGTTATTAAAGCGATTGAAGAAACATGGATGCGTGTAAAGGCCGATCAAAATCCATCGTTCCAGGTCTTGTTGAAACCTGGAGAAAAATTTGAACGCAAAGCGGTGAACTTTGATATTTATATCGGCAATGCAGGGGGGATTAAAATACAATTTAAAGGTAAAGACATGGAAGACTTGGGGAAGACAGGAGAAGTAGTCCATTTGCGATTACCTTAATTTAAAAGAATAAAATAAAGAGGCAATATTATGTTTGAAATAAACATCAAGGAATTGCTTGTAATATCAGTAATTGTTTTGATTATTTTTTGCGCAGGGAAATTGCCGGAAACGGGTTTAAGCTTTGGATAAAGGGATTAAATACCTTAAAAATCAGTTTACGAAAATAACAAAATTAACAATCCGCCATTAAAAAAGGAAAACAAAAAAGAATAACTACTACCGTGCAATAAAAACGAATCAATGATTTATAATTATTGCGCGAAGCCATACCTCTTATATTTTAACATACATTTAAAGAATTGTTCTGAACAACTTTATTTAAAATGCGGTTAAGATTAAAAGCTCAGTATACGCGGACGATTAAAAAGGAACGTCATCTAAAGGCGAGTTGCCACCATTAGCGCCTGTAGAAGCGGCATCGAAAGATGGGTCCTCTGCTTTGTTTTGTCCTTTGGAATCGAGCATTTGCATATTAGAAGCTATGATTTCAGTAGTGAAACGTTTGACCCCTTCCTTATCTTCCCATGAACGTGTCTGAATACGCCCCTCTATGAAAACCAGCTTGCCTTTAACGAGGTAATTGCCGCATATTTCAGCAAGTTTCCCCCACGTAACTATCCTATGCCATTCGGTTTTTTGAACTTTTTCTCCATTTTTATCTTTCCATTGCTCATCCGTGGCTAAATTAAAATTTGTGACCATCGTGCCATCGGGCGTGTAACGAACATCCGGATCTTTACCAAGTCTTCCAATCAATATTACCTTGTTTACCATTTCGCCCACCTCCTGTTGATAAATCGCTACTTATATACATAACATTTCTGCTCGTGGCAAACTAATTTTGTGCAGAAAAATATTTTAAATAATATTTACCATATAAAACTAAGCAATAATGATCATACTTGACTATTTGGCAAAAAAAATATAATTAAACAAACTTTGCAAAAGTGGAGAAATTATGGAAGATAATGAACTTTTAAATATCCGTTTGGAAAAAATATCGGATTTAAAAGCAGCCGGGATTGATTTATATCCCAACGATATCAAGCCTCGGAATACAACGGCAGAAATATTGGCTGAGTTTGGCAATTCCGATGGCGAAGCTCTGGCGAAGTTAACATATAGTTTTTCTATCGCCGGACGTTTAATGGCCGTACGTAATTTCGGTAAAGCTGCGTTTATCAAAATTCAAGATTACAAAGGCCAAATTCAAGGTTATGCAGCCAAAAATATTCTCAGCGCGGAGGCTTATTTTGTTTTTAAAAAACTGGATATAGGTGATATCATTTATATATCCGGAAAGTTGTTTCGCACTAAAACAGGTGAATTGACCATTGAAGCACAGGATTTGATTCTTCTTTCAAAATCCATTCGCCCCCTGCCGGAAAAATGGCATGGCCTTACTGATATCGAAACAAGATACCGCCAGAGATATCTTGATTTAATTGCTAACCCCAAGGTTAAAGAGATTTTTTATCGGCGCAGCCGTATTATCAAACTTATCAGGCAATTTATGGACCAGCATGATTTTCTGGAAGTGGAAACGCCGATGATGCAGCCCCATGCGGGCGGCGCTATAGCTCGTCCTTTTAAAACTCATCATAATGCTCTGAATCTGGATTTTTACCTGCGAATTGCCCCCGAACTTTATTTAAAACGTCTCGTTACCGGTGGATTGGAAAAAGTCTACGAAATTAACAGAAACTTTCGCAATGAGGGAATTTCCACTTTTCATAATCCCGAATTTACCATGATGGAATTTTACCAGGCATATAGCACTTATGAAAATTTAATGTCTTTCACGGAAGATTTATTTGCCTTCATTGCCATGGATATATTTGGCGGGCTGAAATTTAATTATCAAAACACAGAAATAGATTTGACCCCTCCATGGAGGCGCATTTCCGTGAAAGAAGCCCTTGTGCAAATAGCCGGCATGGAGCCGGCTGGTTTGGAAGATCAAACCAAAGCTTTAGCCTTTGCCCAAAAAAAAGGATGCAAGGTAAAAGATACCGATCATTTAGGAAAAATTTTAATGGCCATTTTTGATGAAATTGTGGAAAAGAAGCTTATTCAACCCACATTTGTAACTCATTATCCGGTAGTCATATCTCCCCTGTCCAGAAGATCTAAAAATGATGCGGATCTGACAGATCGTTTTGAATTGTATATTTACGGCAGAGAGATTGCCAACGCGTTTTCAGAGTTAAACGATCCGGTCGATCAGAGGGGAAGATTCCTGCAGCAATTACAGGAAAGAGAAGCTGGTGACGAAGAAGCTCACGAAATGGATGAAGATTACATCAGGGCATTGGAATACGCCATGCCGCCTACCGCCGGTGAAGGCATCGGTATTGATCGACTTGTAATGCTTTTTACAGATTCAGCTTCTATCAGGGATGTCATTTTATTTCCGCTGTTAAAAACTAAACAGGAATAAAATGATGAATAAATATTATTTTCTAAAAAAATAGAATTTGTCTCAAACTACAGGATATAATATTCTTATGCCCTATGAACTTTTTATAAGCAAACGTTATTTAAGCGCAAAACGAAAACAAGTATTTGTTTCGGTCATTACGTTTATATCTATCTTTGGTATTTTTCTGGGTGTGGCGGCTTTAATTATTGTGCTGGCAGTGATGAACGGATTTGAAGAGGATTTGCGGACAAAAATTTTGGGAATTAAATCCCACATTGAACTGACAACCGATTTGACCGGTCCCATGAAAGATTATCAAAAAGTTCGCGAAAAAATTGCTGATGTAGAAGGAGTTGTTGCTTCCACGCCGTTTATTTACAGCCAGGCGATGATACGCAGCAATAATGGTGTTACGGGTGTGATCATCCGCGCTCTGGATACTCAAAGCGCTTTTAAAGTAATCAATTTGGGAAAAGTTAAAGAGGGTAACATTGAATATCTCAATAAAATTCCTCATGAAATTTCTCTGAATTATAAAAGTAATGGCGTGTCGCCGGATGGGATTGTTATCGGCAAAGAAATGGCCAGAACTCTAGGGGTTTTTCTTTATGATACTATAACCATTATTTCGCCGGTGAGTATTTCCACTCCCATGGGAATGGTGCCACGCATGAAAAAATTTGTCGTTGTCGGTATATTTGAATCCGGATTCTACGAATACGATTCGACATTGGCCTATTTGTCTTTACAAAGCTGTCAGGACTTTTTACAAATGGGTAATACTGTTACGGGAATTGACATCAAAGTTGATGATATTTATAAGGCAGACGGCATTGCCCGAAAAATTCAAAGTAAACTAGGGTTTCCTTTTTGGACGCAAAACTGGATGCAGATGAATAAAAATTTATTTTCTGCTTTAAAGTTGGAAAAACACGTCATGTTTATTATTCTAAGTTTAATTGTCCTTGTCGCCGCGTTTAATATAATCAGCGCACTGATAATGATTGTAATGGAAAAAAATAAAGATATTGCTATTCTGAAATCAATGGGGGCAACTTCCCGAAGCATTATGAAGATATTCATTTTTCAAGGTCTGATTATCGGTGTTATCGGCACGGCTCTGGGGTGTGTGACCGGTTTGGCTGTAGCCTTAAATTTACAAAAGGTATCGATTATAGTTGAGAAAATATTTCGCTTTAAAATTTTACCCGGGGACGTTTATTATTTAAGTGAACTTCCTTCCAAGGTTAACTATGGAGATATCGTTATTATTGTTGTCGGTACTTTGTTTATTTGTTTTTTATCGACTATTTATCCCTCTTTACGGGCTTCCAGGACAGATCCCGCTGAAGCCTTGAGATATGAATAAAATTAAGACGGCTAATGAATAATTTATGATTGTATTGGAAAATTTGTCGAAGACATTTCTAAAAGATGGTATTAACATTAATGTTTTACGTGGGTTGAACCTTAAAATTAATAGAGGGGAATCTCTGGCAGTTCTCGGTATTTCCGGCGCCGGTAAAAGCACTCTCATTCATATTATGGGGATGCTGGATCACCCCACAGGAGGTTGTCTTTCCATTGATGGCATGAACGTTTTTGAATGGGAAGAAAAGAAAAGATCATCTTTCCGCAACTCGACTATAGGTTTTGTTTTTCAATTTAATAATTTGCTTCCGGAATTCAATGCTTTGGAAAACACCATGATGCCGGCCTTAATAGGAAGGATTCCAAAGAAACAAGCGGGAGAAAAAGCTTGCAAATTGCTGAAGGAAGTTGGATTAGAGCATAGAATCAAGCACAAGCCTGGAGAACTATCAGGCGGCGAACAACAGCGGGTGGCTATTGCCCGTGCTCTTATTATGGAACCGGAAATATTGCTGGTTGATGAACCGACAGGAAATCTTGACACGGAAACAGGAAAAAAGATAGAAGATATTCTGGTAAATTTAAATACGGCAAAAGGAATCACTCTTGTTACTGTAACTCATAACAAATTACTGGCAGAAAGAATGTCGAACAGGATTGTTCTGCACGATGGGAAAATTTATGAATATAAATAAAATAATGCGTCAAACATTGTTAACCTTTTTGTTTTTCATTATTCTTTTTGCTCCGCAGGCGCATTGTATGGAATTAAAAAAAATAATGATAATACCTTTCGAGATTTACAGCAATTACGATAAATCGGCTATCAGGGAATCTCTTTATAAAAATTTGTCGGAGGAATTTAAAAAAGAAAAATCTATTCAGATAATCCCGGCGGATAATTTTCTTCAAAACTATATAAATATTGATGAAAAAAAGGCCATTAGTCATGGAAAATCCGTGGGTGCTGATTTTGTGATTATAGGCAGTTTGACCCAATTAGGTGAATCTTTGAGCATTGATACGAGAATAATTGATGTCGCCCAGGGTAATATTTTGTCTACAGCTTCTGCTCAAGGTAAAGGTTTGGCCAACATCGGCGCTATCGTTGCACAATTAAAAATGGAAATTCTTGTACGCGTCGGGTTAGTTCAGAGAATAGCTAAGATTGAAATTCAGGGGAACAGGAAGATAAATTCCACAGCTATAATTGCAAGAATTAAAAGTAAGGTGGGGGATAATTATTCCGAGGCAAATATTGCGGCAGATATTAAATCAATATTTAAAATGGGTTTTTTCTTAGATGTCATTGCAGAAGAAACGTCCATACCGGAAGGGAAAGTCGTCACTTTCATTGTGCAGGAAAAAGGACTTATTTCAGAAATTCGCATTAATGGCAATAAAGCCTTAAGTAAAGATGATATTCAGGAAGCTATGACAACTAAAACCAAGCAAAACCTGAATCAGGAGCAAATTAAAGCTGATATAGAAAAAATAAAAGCCCTTTATGATAGTAAAGCTTATTACAATGCCGAAATAAAAGATAGAGTCGAACGGGACGGAGAGAAAGATTTCCGCCTAATTTTAGATATCAAAGAAAATGACAAACTCTACATCAGGTCAATTACTTTTGAAGGAAACGAAGCCTTTAGCTCAAAAGAATTAAAAAACATGATGACTACTTCCGAGTACAGCATTTTGCACTTTATCACCGATGCCGGTTTAATCAAGCGTGATCAACTTAAACAGGACATTGGTAAATTATCCGCTTATTATTTCAATAATGGTTTTGTTAATGCTCAAGTCGCCGAACCGGAAATAACTACCGATAAAAAAGGAATATACATTCTAATTAAAATTAAAGAGGGTAAAAGATTTAAAGTAGATAAAGTAGAAATTTCCGGTGATTTACTGCAAAAACCCAAAACGGAGCTATTTAAGTCCCTGAAAACAAAAAAAGGTGATAATTATAGCCGCGAAGCAATTATGAAAGATATAGATTTCTTAACTCAAGCCTGCAATGATGAAGGTTATGCTAACGCGGATATTAATCCCAAAATCAACACCAGAGAAAATGAGCAACTGGTTGATGTGGACTATCAAATAACTAAAGGCGAACCGGTTTATATTAATCATATTAATATTTCCGGCAATAACATTACACGTGACAAAGTTATCCGGCGTCAGTTAGAAGTGGTTGAAGGTGATCTTTATTCCGGCATCAATTTGAAAAAAAGTTATAGTAATTTAAACAGACTCAGGTATTTTGAAGAAGTTGATTTTCAAACAGAAAAAGGACCTGATAAAAGTAAAGAGGATATCAATATCCGGGTTAAGGAAAAGAGTACAGGTACGTTTATGGTGGGTGCCGGTTATAGTGCCGCTGATCAAGCTGTTATTATGGCGCAGATTACCCAACAAAATTTTCTGGGCTATGGTCAGACTTTGAGTCTAAAAGCATCTTTAGGCTCCACGACCAATGATATTGATTTGTCTTTTATAGAGCCATGGCTTTTTGATCTGCCGATTTGGTCTAAAGCGGATATCTGGAAATACAAAAAGGATTATGATTATTATTCTCTGGATTCGCGCGGCGTGGGACTTACTTTAGGGTACCCCATTTTGGAAAAGATTATGGGCTCCATAGGTTATAAACTTAGCGCTGATGATATTGATAACGTTTCAGCTTTGGCTCCCATTCAGATTATAGATCAGGAAGGTCAGACAATAACCAGTGCTGTGACATTATCTTTAAATCGCGACTCGACTGATGATAGTATTTTCCCCACCAGAGGAACAAAGGCTGGTATTTCAGTTACGGAAGCAGGAGGTATATTACAAGGCGATGCCAATTATACACAATATGGAGCAAACTTATTTGCGTATTTCCCTCTGCCTTTAGATGTAGTTTTTGGAGCTAAAGGAAGAATCGGCTATATTCAGGCCCATGATGGGACAGCAATTCCTATTTTCGACAGATATGTTTTAGGTGGAATTAATACTTTGCGTGGTTTTCGTTACATTGGTCCTACTAATCCGGGAACGGAGGATGTAATTGGCGGCTCAACTATGTTATGCTTTAATTTTGAACTGGTATTCCCTTTCATTAAAGATTCTGGAATGAAACTGGTTGCTTTTTATGATGCGGGTAACGCTTGGAATGATAATTATTACATTAATGATTTACGGCAGTCCGTGGGACTAGGTATTCGTTGGTATTCACCGATTGGTCCTTTAAGGCTTGAATATGGTTACATAGTTAACCGTGGAGGAATAGATGATAATTCACCTGGACGCTTCGAATTTACGATCGGAGCGCCCATGTAAACAAAAACAGAGTGAACAAAAGAATTTTTTCAAACCACAAATAATTAGAGAGGAGAGTCTATATGAAAAGAAGTATTTACCTGATGACAATAATTACCTTGTTGGTTTTTGTCTGGAGCACCAGTTCTTTGGCCGCGGATAAAATTGGTTTTATCAACTTGCAGGAAATAATGCAAAATTCCAACGCCGGTAAAAAGGCTTCGGAAGATTTTAAAAAGTTTTACGAAAAGGAAACCCAGGAAATTAAATCATCAGAAAAAGAATTAAAAAAAATGAAGGAAGATCTGGAAAAACAAAGTTCAATCATGACTCAGAACTCACGAACCGAAAAGGAAGCTGCATATCAAAAGAAATTACGGGATTATCAATTACTGGTCAATGATACAAATGAAGAGCTTAAAAAACGCGATCAGGAGATGACTCAAAAGCTGATGCCCGGGATAATTAAAATTGTCCGCTCTATAGCTGAAAAAGAAAAATACACTTTGGTTATGGATGTAGCAACCATGCCGATACCTTACTATGCTAAGGAAAATGACTTTAGCAAGAAGGTTATTGAAGAATTCAATAAGACGAAATAACAGGACAATCTTCACTTAAATGAAAATGACGATTGCGGAGATAGCCTTGTTTCTTGGCGGCACTGTCATTGGAGCGGATGATACAATTATCAGCGATATCCGGTCCATTGAAGAAGCAAATGAAGGTGACCTTACCTTCATTGCCAACAAGAAGTATCTAAAGAAACTGAAGCTGACAAAGGCATCAGCTATTCTTGTTTCTGCGCAAAGCGCGGCTGACGGCAAAAATTTAATTATCGTGACTGACCCTTACGCCGCTTTGGGGAAATTATTAACACTTTTTTATCCATTGGAACATGGCCGCAGTGGTGTAAGTCCAGACGCTTATATTGAAGATGGCGCCATCGTATCTTCTGAGGCAACAATATTTCCCCGTGTTTTTATCAGTAAGGGAGCAAGGATAGATAAAGGAACTGTCATTTACCCCGGTGTTTTTATAGGAAGAAATTCTTCTATTGGCGAAAATTCAACCCTATACGCCAATGTCACTGTTTATCACTCTTGTATTATTGGTAAAAGGGTAATTTTGCATTCCGGCGTTGTGATCGGCGCTGATGGATTCAGTTTCGCGTCCCCGGGCGTAAACAACACTAAAGTTCCTCAAGTCGGTTTTGTGCAAATCGATGATGATGTGGAAATAGGAGCCAATACTACTATTGATCGCGCCGCTCTGGAGAAAACCTGGATTCAGCGTAATGTTAAAATTGATAATCTTGTCCAGATTGCCCATAATGTTGTTATCGGTGAAAACTCAGCTATTGCCGCCCAGGTTGGAATTTCCGGGAGCACCAAGCTGGGTAAAAGTGTTATTGTCGGCGGACAAACAGGCATGGTCGGACACATTAATATCGGCGATAATGTGATGATTGCAGCTAACTCAAAAATTCACAAAGATATTAAATCAGGTGAAATTGTAGGCGGAGCGCCACAAATGCCTTTTAAAGAGTGGCTGCAGGTCGAAGCTTGCCGGAGAAAACTTCCCGAAATGAGAGCAACGCTGAAAGATCTTGTGAAAAAAGTCGATGAACTCCAGCCGAAAAAATAAATATTTTATAAGAAGGTTAAATAAATGAAAATTCACCCCACGGCAATTATCTCGCCCGACGCCCATCTGGAAGAAGGTGTGGAAATAGGTCCCTACAGCATCATCGGCAGTGACGTCAAGATCGGTAAAAACACATTGATCGGGCCGCATACCGTCATCGATGATTATACGCATATAGGCGAAAGTAATAACATTTTTCAGTTTTGCTCTATCGGCGCACCGCCGCAGGATTTGAAATTCGGCGGGGAAAAAACCCGGGTAATTATCGGGAACTTCAACACCATCCGGGAATTTGTAACAATTCATCGTTCCACAACCGCCGATATCGGTACAACGATCATTGGTGACCACAACCTGCTGATGGCTTATACCCATGTTGCCCACAACTGTAAGTTAGATAATAACATCATCATGTCCAATGCTGCAACTTTAGCAGGACACATTCACATTGAAGATTATGCAATTATCAGCGGTCTTACCGGAATCCATCAATTCTGCCGTATTGGCGAACACTGCATGATTGGCGGAGCATCCGCCGTTGTTAAAGACATCCCTCCATACGTTATTGCTCAGGGTAACCATGCCAAACTTTTTGGTTTGAATTTGATTGGCTTAAAAAGACGAAATTTTTCTGAAAAAACCATTAAAGCGATCAGTGAGGCTTATCGTATCATTTTCAGATCCAAACTGCTGCTGGAAGACGCGATAAAAAAAGCGGAAGCTGAAGTGGAAAATCTACCGGAAGTAAATCATTTTATAAAATTCATTAAAGAATCGGAAAGAGGCGTTTGCCGCTAAAGAATATCATCATGAAAAAAAAGAAGCTTAAGGTAGGCGTTGTCGGCATCGGGCATCTGGGAAATTATCATCTGCAAAAGTACCAGAAACTGGAAAATTGTGAAATTGTTGCCGTAGCCGATCCCCTCGTGGAAAGAGCGCAAAAAGCAGCCGATATTTATAAATGCATTGCCTGCTCTGATTATCGAGCCATGTTGGACAAAGTTGATGTCGTGAGCATTGCTGTGCCTACAGGAGAGCACTATAAGGTCGCCAGAGATTTTCTGGCCGCCGGCGTCGATGTTTTGATAGAAAAACCTATATGCGCTACTTTGGAAGAAGCAGATGAATTAATAGGACTTGCAAAGAAAAAAAAATTGGTTTTGCAAGTTGGTTTTGTCGAAAGATTCAATCCTGCGATTATGGCCTTGGAAAAAGTTATTACCAAGCCTATGTTTATTGAAGCACACCGATTGCATCCGTTTTTTGAGCGTGGCACTGATGTTGATGTCATCCTGGATTTGATGATTCACGATTTGGACATAATTCTGAAATTTGTAGATTCTCCAGTAGCCAGCGTCGAAGCCGTTGGAGTTTCGATTCTTTCCGATAAGATCGATATTTCCAATGTGAGAATTTCATTTAATACGGGCTGTATCGCCAATATAACGGCCAGCCGTATAAGCGTCAAGACCATGCAAAAGATCCGTTTCTTTGGAGCAGAAGGATATCACTCGGTGGATTGTCAGAAACGGGAAATCTTATCTTTAGGCAAAGGGAAAAACGAGGACGGACAATTACAAATATTACAAAATAATATCGAAGTTGGCAGTCATGATCCCCTGGAAGAAGAAATTCGTTCCTTCGTCAACGCTGTGACCAACCGTTCCCAACCGCTTATTTCCGGCGAAGACGCTCGTAAATCTCTGGTGTTGGCCATTGATATAATAAAAAAAATGAAAGTCGCCGAGGTCATATAAAATGATTCCGATGGTGGATTTAAAAAGACAGTACCACAATCTAAAAAAAGAAATTGATGCCGCAATCAGCGACGTTTTAGAACAAACACGTTTTATTCTTGGACCTAATGTCAGCGCTCTGGAAGAAGAAATTGCCGCCTATCATGATCTACCTTATGCGATCGGAGTCGCCAATGGCACGGATGCTTTGCTTCTGGCGTTGCGGGCATGTGGTATTAACGAAGGCGATGAGGTAATTACTACTCCTTTTACTTTTATTGCTACAGCGGAAGTAGTGGCTTTTTTAAAAGCCAGACCTGTTTTTGTGGATATTTGTCCCGATACATATAACCTGGATTGCAATCAGATTGCCGATAAAATAACCACGAAAACGAAAGCAATTATTCCGGTGCATTTATTCGGCCATCCTGCAGATATGACGCCCATTATGGAAATAGCCCGAAAGCACAATCTCAAAGTGATTGAAGATTGCGCGCAAGCCTTCGGAGCAAAATACAATAACATGAAAGTTGGCGCTATCGGCGATGTCGGCTGTTTTAGTTTCTTTCCCAGTAAAAATCTGGCTGGTTACGGCGACGGCGGTATGGTCATCACGAAAAACGAAGAAATAGCCGGAAAAGTAAAAATGTTGCGCAATCATGGCAGTTCGAAGCGGTACTATCATCAGGAAATCGGTCACAATAGCCGTCTTGATGAGATTCAGGCCGCTATAATTCGTGTTAAACTCAAAAAAATAGATCAATTTAACGCGGCGCGCCGTCAAAATGCGGCTGCTTATTGCGCGGCCATCAATAATAAGAATATTAATTTGCCAGTTGTTGCTGCCGGCTATGAACATGTTTATCATCAGTTTACAATTCGTGCGAAAAATCGCGATATTCTGGCTGATGCTCTTCAAAAAAAAGATATCTCCTCGGCTATTTATTATCCGGTGCCTCTGCACCAACAGGAAGTTTTTCTGAAGTTATATAATGCATCAGTAAAATTGCCCGAATGCGAAAAATGCGCGCAGGAAGTCCTTTCTCTGCCGATGTTCCCGGAATTGACCCAGGAAGAAATCCAGCTTATTGCCAATGTTATTAACCATGTCTCTTGAAGAAAAAATTCCAGTCAAGACAATAAAAGCTCTGAACAAAAAAAATAAAACAATTATGATTGTTGCCGGTGAGGCTTCCGGTGACATGCATGGCGCCAATCTTGTCCGGGAAATGTTAAATTTAGATCCGGCGTTGAATTTTTACGGTATCGGCGGAAACAGATTGAGGGAAGAAGGAGTAGAACTTCTGGCCAATGCTTCGGATATGGCTGTCGTCGGTTTGACCGAGGTTGTTTCCAAATTAGGAAGTATTTTAAAAATTATGGGAATGATGAAAAGGTCGCTGGATGAACGCCGGCCGGATATTGTCATTTTGATTGACTATCCGGATTTTAATATACCTTTAGCTAAAGCCGCCAAGAAAAGAGGAATAAAAGTATTTTACTATATCAGCCCGCAGGTTTGGGCCTGGCGCAAAAGTAGAATCGGACAAATTAAAAAAACGGTCAGCAAAATGGCGGTTATTCTTCCTTTTGAAGTCGAAATGTACTACCAGAAGGGTTTTGGGGTAAATTATGTAGGCCACCCTTTACTGGACATGGTAAAACTAAATTATTCCAAACAAGAATCAAGAAAAAAATTCGGTCTTTCCGAAGATAAAATCACGATAGGAATTTTGCCCGGCAGCCGGACCTCGGAAGTCAGGATACTAATGCCGGAATTGCTGCGGGCGGCACAAATATTAAAGCGGGAAATGCCGGATTTGCAATTTATTCTGCCGCTGGCAGACACGCTGGAAGAAACAAGCGTGACTAAAATTATTTCCGGATTTAATGTAGACGTAAAGGTAGTTTCCGGTCATACATATGATGTTATATCCTGCGCTGATTTAGCGTTGGTTGCATCCGGGACAGCGACGCTCGAAACCGCTCTTCTTGGAGTTCCCATGATTATAGTCTATAAAATTTCTCTGCTTTCCTATTTCATTGGCAGATTGTTTGTTCACGTGAAAAATATCGGTCTTGTTAATATTATTGCCGGCAAGACAATTGTGCCGGAACTGATTCAAGGCGATGCCAGCGGTATGCGCATAGCCGCAGAGTCCCTGTCTATATTAAAAAATGGAGAAAGAAGACAGAAAATGATAAAAGAACTGGAAGCAATCCGCGCCAGACTTGGCGAACCCGGCGCCGCAAGAAGGGCTGCGCAAATCGCCCACGATATGATATAGGAATAACAATGGAAACTTTCAAAAGATTGCTATTAATGGCAAAACAGTATTATCTGCGTTTCACCCTTGCCTCTATTTGCATGATCATTGCAGGAGGTTTGCAAGCCGCTCTGCCTTTTATGGCCAAGCCGGTCATTGATGAAATATTCGTCAACAAAGATATTACTTCTCTGACATGGATTCCGATTACGGTCATTGCCATATTCCTGTTTAAAGATTTGGCCAATTATGGACAAACCGTCATCATGAGTTCCATAGGTCTGCGTATTATTACAAATTTACGCAATAAGCTCTACGAACAGATTCAAAAGCAATCCCTGTCTTTTTTTACCGAGAACTCCACAGGATTGCTGATGTCGCGAATAACCAATGATGTTCAGTTTGTTCAGACTGCTTCCGCAGAGGCAATATCCGCGCTGGTGAAGGACAGCTTTATGCTGATATCACTGATAGGCGTTGTTTTCTACAGGGACTGGAAACTGGCGTTCATCGCGATGTTCGTCTTTCCCCTGACCATTTATCCCATTTCGAGGTTTGGCAGAAAAATACGCAAACTGGCAACTTCCTCGCAAATCACTATGGGGACCTTGAATTCCCTCTTGCAGGAAACCATATCCGGAACACGTATTGTCAAGGCATTCGGCATGGAAAAGTATGAAAGTAAAAGATTTGCCGCTGAAAATGAAAAGTTGTTCAAATATAACCTGAAAGCCATTTCCATAAACGCCATGTCCAGTCCGCTCATGGATTTTCTTGGTGGATTGGGTATTGCCGCTGTCGTCTATTACGGCGGATATAATGTCATAAAGGGTTATTCCACTCCGGGCACTTTCTTCTCTTTTATTGCCGCGCTCATGATGCTTTATGAACCGCTTAAACGGCTAACCAATCTCAATAACACGATTAATCAGGGCATTGCAGGTGCCGACCGTATTTTCAGCATCATAGACCGGGTGCCGGATATTGAAGACAAACCGAATGCCGTTGAACTACCACCGGTTAAAAACGGTATTGATATTGAAAATGTGACATTTTGCTATGAAGAGAAACCGGTTCTGAAAAACATCAACCTTTCCATTAAAGCGGGCGAAGTGGTCGCGTTTGTAGGTATGAGCGGCGGAGGGAAGACATCACTGGTTAATCTGATACCGAGATTCTACGATGTCAACAAAGGCCGCGTGGCGATTGACGGATATGATGTCAGAGACGTTTCCCAGCAATCGCTACGCAAACAGATTGCCATAGTAACTCAGCAGACAATTCTTTTTAATGATACGGTTAGAAATAATATCGCTTACGGCGATATTCAAAGAACGGAACAAGACATCATCAATGCCGCCAAAGCGGCGAACGCTCATGATTTTATTGTCCACCTGCCGAAAGGATACGACAGCAATATCGGAGAACTCGGCACTAAACTCTCCGGAGGTGAGAAACAGCGAATATCCATTGCCAGGGCGCTTTTGAAAAACGCCCCTATTTTAATCCTTGACGAGGCTACTTCATCGCTGGATACGGAAGCGGAAATTGAAGTGCAGGAAGCTTTGGATAATCTCATGAAAGGCCGCACCACTTTAGTTATAGCGCACAGGCTCTCAACAATCAGAAATGCCGACAGAATTATTGCGCTAGTTAACGGGGTAATCATTGAAGAAGGGGACCACGAAACGTTGCTTAAGAAAAAAGGTGAATATTTCCGTCTGTATAATTTGCAGTTCAAAGATGAAGGAAGTGATGAGAAAAATGATCAATTGGCAAAGGATATGGGATGATGACGGAAATACAAGCTGTTATAGCCCTGTCAGAATAATCGCATCTATCCTGTCTTTTTTTTATCTTTTTATTATCAATTTTCGCAATCGGCTTTACGATTACAAGATACTTAAAGAGGCAACCCTTCCTTGTCCGGTTATTAGTGTTGGCAATATAACTGTCGGTGGCACTGGTAAAACTCCCTGTGTAATTATGCTGGCTCAAATGCTTCAAGAAAACGGTTTTAAACCGGCGGTTATCAGCCGTGGTTATGGCGGAAGGAATATCAATCCCGCTAATATCGTATCTGACGGTCATAAAATTCTGCTCGATAGTGAAATTTCCGGAGACGAACCTTCCTTAATTGCTCATGTTCTAAAAGGTATTCCGGTGATTACCGGAACTAAAAGGATAGTTGCCGGACAAGCGGCTATAGATCAATTCGGGGTAAATGTGCTCATTTGTGACGATGCGATGCAACACAGGCAAATCTTCAGAGATATTAATTTGGTTTTATTAGATAGCCAGAATTTGAAAGGAAGCAATCATGTCCTTCCGTTGGGAAGATTGCGGGAACCGCTAAAAGAAATCAGCCGGGCCAGCGCCGTTTTGTTCACGCGTGCCAATGAAGCGCAACAAACAAACAATAAAATCGAAGAAATGATTCGGACTGAAAACATTACCGTATTTAGAAGTATTCATAAACCAAAAAATATTATCAGAGGAGATTATGGCGCGCAAGAGCCGATTTCCATTCTTGCGGGGAAAAAAGTTTGCGCCTTTTGTGGAATAGCTAATCCTGATTCGTTTAAAAAGGCTTTATTGGCTGCGGGAGCGCGGGTTTTATCATTTGATATTTTCCCGGATCACCACCGCTACAGTAAAAGCGAATTGGGAAAAATCGAGGCCAGATTTATTGATTGCCGCGCTGATTTTCTTATTTCTACTCAAAAAGACGGTGTGCGTCTGCAGAATTTCCCCGAATTTTTAAAAATAATTGACATGTTGAGTATCGGGTTGGAGATTATTCCATCCTTTGAACCATTCAAAAAATTTATATTGGCACGGCTCGCGGCGGCGAAAAAATAATCTGACTGCAAGGATTCCGGTGTGAAAGAAAGATTAATAATAAATGCATTAAGACATATTCCTGTGAGCTTAAGGAGGAGTTTTGCTGTTTTTATAACCAGGCTTTTTTTCCGTCTTTCTCTAAAGCACCGGCTTATCGCTATTCATAATTTGACACGCGCCTTTCCCGATAAGTCTCAAGAAGAAATTATCAGGCTGGCGAAAGAGTCATATGCAAGCGCTGCTATTGTTGTTGCCGATTTTTTTGACATTCCGTATTTAAACAAGGATAATTTACATCAATGGGTTAGTATTGAAGGTCTGGACAACTATAGGGATGCTGATAAGGAAGGGAGGGGTGTACTGCTTTTTGGCGCTCATTTTGGCAATTGGGAAATAGGGAATGCGGCTTTGGCGATAATGACGCATCCCTTTAATTTTATTTACCGCATTTTTAACAGCCCTCTTTTAGAAAGGGCCATTACCGGTGTTCGCGCTTCTTACGGTAACATTTCACTTTCGAAAGATAATGCCATGCGGCCGATGATTCGCTTATTGAAAAAAGGTTCAACGATTAATCTCCTCATTGATCAAAATGTCGCCTGGTATGATGGCGTGTTTATTGATTTTTTTGGACGGGACGCTTGTACAACATCAGGGCTGGCTTTACTGGCTTTGCATACAAAAGCTCCGGTACTGCCTGCATTTACCCGCCGCCTGCCCGATGGCAGATATTTACTGGAAATTGGCAGGAAGGTTGATATTGTCAGTTGCGGGAATCGTGATGCTGATGTGCTGATCAATACGCAGAATTTTACTAAAATCATTGAAGATCAAATTCGTAAATATCCGGAACAATGGTTTTGGGTGCATCAACGCTGGAAAACAAAATTATCTCAGGCAAAACAAAAAGGATAATAAATTGAATTCTAACAAAATCAAAAAATTGCCGCGGGAAGGTATAGATAAAATTCTAATTCGTGGCACTAACTGGATCGGCGATGCTATCTTAACGTTGCCGGCGGTGGCATCTATTCGCGCCACTTACCCGGGGGCTCATATTGCCATGCTGGTAAAACCTTGGGTGGCCGATATTTACAGGCTTTTTTCTGACCTTAATGAAATAATCATCTATGAAAATAAATTTGATAATCCGGCCGGGGTATTCCGGCTTGCCCAAACGCTCAAAGAGAAAAAATTTGACGCGGCAATCCTATTACAGAACGCCATAGAGGCCGCGATCATCGCCCTTTCGGCAGGGATTCCCATACGTGCCGGTTACGACTCCGATGCCCGCGGCCTTTTGCTGACACATCGTGTGCGGCGCACAGAAGAAATAAAAAAGATTCATCAGATTGATTATTATATGGAAATGGTCAAGGCTCTGGGTTGTGTTCCCGTTGATCGCGAAATGTACCTGGAAACAAAAATAAACATTCTGGAAGCCCGGAATGTTTTGCGAAAATTTATACCAGAAACAAAGAAGACTATAATCGGCATCGCTCCGGGAGCCACTTACGGCCCTGCTAAAAAATGGTTTCCCGATAGATTTGCCGCAACTGTGGATAGGCTTGATGAAAAATTCTCTGCACAGGTAATTATCATGGGAGGCAAGGCCGATGAAGAAACAGCGCAGGAAATCCAAAAACTGGCGCGTGCGAAATTAATTAGTCTTGCCGGTAAAACAACTCTGCTGGAAGCAATTTATTTGATTTCCCAATGCCGTTTGTTTATCAGCAATGATTCAGGTTTAATGCATATAGCTGGTGCGTTGAATATTCCGACTATTGCTATTTTTGGTTCAACGAACCCTGTCAACACTGCGCCCGTCGGAAACAGATCTGTCATCGTTCGTCAGGAAGTATCCTGCAGCCCTTGCCTGAAAAAAACATGCCCGACAGATTTTCGTTGCATGAGGATGATTTCTGTGGAAGATGTTTCACGGGTTGCCGAGAATTTACTTCAAAATAATTCAGGATAATAATCAATGAAGAAAAATACGGCTGTTTTTCTGGACAGAGACGGAACAATTAATGAAGAAGTCGGTTATCTGGATAGTTTAGATAAATTCAAGATAATCCCCTGCGCTTATGAAGCGATCAGATTGATTAATGGAAGCGGAATGAAAGCTGTGGTCATTTCCAATCAAGCCGGTGTTGCCAAAGGATTATTTACAGAAGACTTTGTAAAAATAATCAATGAGCATCTTCAAGCCGCTTTGCGTCAAAATGGGGCTCACATAGATAATTTTTATTACTGTCCTCATCATCCCACTGAAGGGACCGAGCCTTACCGGCAAGTCTGCAACTGCCGTAAACCGGCTCCGGGCATGTTGCTTCAGGCTGCCCAGGATTTAAATATCGATTTAACAAAATCTTATCTGGTGGGAGATAGATTTAACGACATGGAAGCGGCGAAAAGTGTGGGAGCCAAAGGGATTTTAGTAAAAACCGGATTCGGTCAAGGCTTATTACAGGATGATGGTCCTGATAAAGCAACGCCTCAGAACAAACCGGATTTCATTGTTGCGGATATTCTGGGAGCTGTAAAATGGATACTATCCCAAGTCGCATCCTTTGACTAGCTTTGTTGGTTGCGTTGTCGGCTTCCTCAATGTATGAGGAATACGCCTGCAGGGCATTATCCTTGCCTCCTCGTTATCCGTTGGATGCAACTCGGAATTGAAGGACAAAAAGTGAATATACTCATTATAAAACTCAGCGCGATAGGCGATGTTATTCATACTCTGCCATCTCTTGGTGCACTGCGCCAGCTTTATCCGGACGCGCACATAACCTGGGTTGTGGAAGAAGCCGCGGCCGATTTAATTAAAAATCATCCTTATCTTGATGCTGTTTTAGTTTCACGGCGCAAAAGCTGGAGTAAAGATGTCTGTCGCGGCCGATTCAGACAACCGCTGGAACAGATACGTTCTTTTATAAAGGCTTTGCGGCAGCGTCATTATGATCTTGTGATTGATTTTCATGGTCTGTTTAAAAGTTCAATTATTGTGTTTCTCAGCCGGGGAAAAAGAAAACTGGGCTATAATTCAATGCAGGAATTAAGCGGTTTGTTTCTTAATGAAAAAATTACCGAAGACATGAACAAACACGCGATTGATCGCTATCTGGATTTCCCGCGTTATCTGGGAGCCAAAATAAATAGAATGCAGTTTGTTCTGCCCCCTAATAATGAAGCTCAAGTAAAGGTGCAAAATCTGTTGCGTAAATATAATCTTGAAGATAAAAAATTTATTGCAATTAACTCTGTAGCTTTATGGGAAACAAAACTTTGGAATAATGAAAAGTTTGCTTACTTGGTTGATTTAATTAATGATAAGCTAAAGATAAAAGTGGTCTTTACCGGAAGCGAAGAGGGGCCCATTGAGGGAATCACTTCATTAATGACTACTGAAAGTATAAATTTAGGAGGGCAAACATCGTTGCCTGAACTTGCCTGCCTTTACAAAAAAGCAAAAATGGTGATATCAACCGATTCCGGTCCCATGCACCTTGCCGCTGCTGTGGGAACTCCGGTTGTTGCTCTTTTTGGACCAACCGATCCGGCAAGAACAGGCCCTTACGGTTCCGGCCATACAGTAATCAGAGCAGTACTGCCCTGCAGCCCCTGTTATTTAAAAAAATGTTCGACAAAAAAATGCATGGAAGATATTTCCGTTGAGCAAGTTTTTGCTGCTGTGGAAAAAATTCACAAAGGAGTATGAAATGGCTTTAAATAAACAACTTTTTGAAATCTTAATCTGTCCACAATGCCATGGCAGAGTTCGCCTTGATGAAAAGCTAAATGGCATCGTCTGCGATCAATGTAAATTGCTCTACGAAATAAAGGACGACATTCCCATAATGCTGGTCGAAGAGGCGAAGAAGATTTCATAGTGTGCGTAGATTAATCATCAGCCTGGAATGACGGATAAATTCGGCAGATGAAGTGTTTTTAACGAAACCAATAAAATCTCTTGACAGCTACTCCATATTAATATACAGTTTTTGGCACTTAATAAAGGCTATTTAAGCCCTACCCTTTGGAGCGTTTCAAGTATTCAAATAACAAGCCGAGAATTAATCCGTAACTACTAAAATATCTTAATTATCTTTATAGTGTTTCTTTTAAAATCATGCAGTAAAAGCGAAGGCAAATATGTAGTATCGGGATGACTCTAGTGTTGTCCGATTATAATTTAAAGTAAGGAAGTACTTATGAACATTGAAGATATTAAACGATTGCCTATTAGCGAACTCAATGACCTGGGTAAAAAGTTAAAGGTTCCCGGCGCCAACGCGATGCGACGTCAGGAGTTGATTTTTGCTATTTTGCAGACACAAGCGGAACAAAATGGCGTGATTTCCGGCTCAGGAGTATTGGAAATTTTACCCGATGGGTTTGGTTTTTTACGAGCCGTGGATTATAACTACCTGCCCAGTCCTGATGATATTTACATTTCGCCCTCGCAGATCAGAAGATTTAATCTAAAAACCGGAGACACCATTTCCGGTGAAGTTCGTCCCCCGAAAGAAGGGGAAAAATATTTTGCCCTTTTAAAAGTTGATACCGTAAATTTTGAAAGCCCCGAACAAGCCCGCGACAAAATCCTTTTTGATAATTTGACTCCTCTTTATCCTTTGGAAAAATTAAATCTGGAATTTGATCCTAAAAATTACTCCACCAGAACTTTGGATTTATTCGCGCCTATCGGCAAAGGACAACGCGGATTGATTGTTTCTCCGCCGCGTGCCGGTAAAACAGTCCTTCTGCAGGATATTGCCCACAGCATTGCCGCAAATCATAAAGAAGTGGTTTTGATGGTGCTTTTAATTGACGAACGGCCGGAAGAAGTGACTGATATGCAACGCAGTGTTTCCGGTGAAGTAATTGCTTCCACATTCGATGAACCGGCTTCCTGTCACGTTCAAGTGGCGGAAATGGTTATTGAAAAAGCTAAGCGTCTTGTTGAACATAAAAAGGATGTAGTCATTTTATTAGACAGCATCACCCGTCTGGCGCGAGCGTATAACACCGTTGTTCCGCCCAGCGGGAAAGTTCTTTCCGGCGGTGTTGATTCCAATGCTTTGCACAAACCGAAACGTTTCTTCGGCGCAGCCAGAAATATTGAAAATGGCGGCAGTTTGACAATAATTTCAACGGCTCTAATCGATACCGGAAGCCGAATGGATGAAGTTATTTTTGAAGAATTCAAGGGAACAGGAAATATGGAACTGCATTTGGACCGCCGTATCGCCGATCGCAGAATATTCCCTGCATTTGATTTAATACGTTCAGGAACCAGAAAAGAAGAATTACTGATTCCTAAAGCGAATTTAAACCGGGTCTGGATATTGCGCAGATTATTACAGGAAATGAATCCGGTTGATGCCATGGAATTTATCATCAACAAAATCAAGAAAACGGAAACTAATCAGGAATTTTTGGATTCAATGAATGCGTAACCAAGGAAAAACGGATTTTCGAGTTTTTTCTTGAATTTTCACCGCATATATTGTAAGGCACCTCAAACGCTTATTAAATAAAGTAAGAAATGTTAATAATTAATTGCAGATAACTGCAAGGGAGGAAAATTAAAAGATATGAAAGAAGGAATTCATCCGGAATATAAGGAAACAACAATCACTTGTGTTTGCGGTAATGTGATTAACACAAAGTCAACCAAAAAAGATATCAAAACAGAAATTTGTTCCAACTGTCATCCTTTTATAACAGGTAAACAAAGGGTTTTAGATACAGCCGGCCGTGTTGAGAAATTCAAGAGGAAGTATGAAACGAAAGCGGTAACGCCGCAGGTCAAAAAGACAACAGACACAAAAATTGTTGCAAAAGCAGCAAAAAAATAATTAAATAAATTTCCTTATAAGGAAAACAAAATATTGGAATATGTTCTTATGACGAAAAATTTCCATCTTTTTTATGACAGGGAGGATTCGTCCGCTTATTCTTGTTGTTTGAATTTGAAAACATACATCTCAGGCTGTCTTTACCTTTCCCAGTCAGACAATTTTTTTAATGCCACCCGGCATCACTATTTGTAGGTTCCCTTCCAAACTTGAAGGAACTTATAAAAGTGTCTTTTTTTAAACTGCCTTAAAAACTACAATATTTATTTTAAAGAAATAACATGGATATTATACTCGATAAACTTCGCGACATTGAAATACGTTACCGGGAATTGGAAGGACAACTAAGCGATCCCCAGGTTGTTTCCAAGCAGGGCATGTATCAGAAATTCGCCAAAGAACATGCGGATTTGACTCAATTGGTCGAAACCATCCGCAAATATGAAAAAATCAAAGCGCGTATTGATGAAAATACGGGTTTGCTGCAGGAAAATGATGAAGAATTGCAAGCAATGATCAAGGAAGAAATGCCACAATTGCAGCAGGAAAAGATAGAGTTAGAAGAAACAATCAGGATTTTGCTGCTGCCGAAAGATCCCAATGATGACAAAAATGTTTTTCTCGAAATCAGGGCGGGCACAGGAGGCGATGAGGCCGGGCTTTTTGTTGGCGATTTATTCCGAATGTATGCACGTTACGCGGAATCTCAAGGCTGGCGCGTGGAAGTGGTCAGTAGTTCGCCTTCCGGAGGTGTCGGCGGTTTTAAGGAAATTATCGCGCAAATTGACGGAAAAGGGGCATACAGCCGCCTGAAATACGAAAGCGGTGTTCATCGCGTTCAGCGCGTTCCGGTCACCGAAGCGCAGGGACGTATTCACACCTCGGCGGTTACTGTGGCCATTATGCCGGAGGCCGAGGAAGTAGAATTGAACATTGATCCCAACGAATTACGTATTGATGTTTATCGTTCCACCGGTCATGGTGGGCAGAGCGTCAACACAACAGATTCGGCTGTGCGAATAACTCATTTGCCGACGGGACTTGTTGTTACCTGTCAGGACGAAAAATCCCAGCTTAAGAACAAGGTCAAGGCAATGAAAGTATTGCGGGCAAGGCTTCTGGATGCCATGGTGCAAAAACAAAATGCCGAGCAGGCGCAGGCACGCAAAAGCCAGGTAGGCAGCGGCGACCGCTCCGAGCGCATCCGTACCTACAACTTTCCGCAGGGACGCATCACCGATCATCGTATCAATCTGACCCGCTACGACCTCGATAGTTTCATCAACGGTAATATCGGTGCAATGCTTGACGCGTTATCATCTCACCACCAGGCGGAATTATTGAAATAGTCTGGCTTCCGAGAAGATTGAATGCTGCTTGCCCAATCCATATCTTGTTTAATATTATCAATCCAGCCATTGAATCGTTCCATGTGAGGCCTCATAATTATATGTCGCCCAAAACTTATTTTAAAGTTTCTGTCTATTCCTGCAAGTCAATTCCGTTGATAAGTCCGGGCTAAAGCAAGTCAAAATTTTATTGTTCATGAAAAATATTTTAAACTATGAAAATATGTTAAAATTTTAGGTATTTGGATTTATAAACAATTGACATTTTTTGCAACATTTTACTTTCAATCACTTCTATATGGTTATATGGTTCCATGAAGTCCTGTAGGAAATAACGTCATGATAGTTTACGATATTCTCAATGAGTCAGCAAAAACTCTGGAAGCGGCAGATATACCTTCCGCAAGGCTGGACGCGGAAATTTTGCTTTCTTTTTGTCTTGGTTGCGACCGCCTCGAATTTTTAAAGAATCCGGAAATTCAGCTAGATCAAACGCAGCTGACCGCTTTTAAAAAGCTAATCAACAGAAGATTGCGATGGGAGCCGGTAGCCTATATTATTGGTCGTAAGAATTTCTGGACATTCTCCCTGGAAGTTAACAAAGATGTTTTGATCCCGCGGCCTGATACGGAAGTCATTGTCGAAGAAATTCTTAATATCGCGAAAAAAACCGTATCAACCCGAATTAAAATTTTAGATATAGGCACGGGAAGCGGCGCGATCGCGATTGCTTTGGCCTGCGAGATACCTCACGCCTCGGTAATGGCTACCGATATTTCCTTGACCGCGCTTGATGTGGCTCGCAGAAACGCTTGCAGTTTGGGGATTCAGAATCAAATTGATTTCAGGCAGGGCGATTTATTGGAACCTGTCAAAGGTGTTTTTGATATAATAGCTTCCAATCCGCCATACATTGGTGCCCAGGAATACGAAGAACTGCCGGAAGGTGTAAGGGCTTTCGAGCCACGCGAAGCGCTTCTTGCCGGTAAAAGCGGTCTGGAGTTTTACGAAAAATTGATATATCAGGCAGAAGGTTATTTAGAAAAAAATGGTTGGCTTTTGTTGGAAATTGGAGCTAGACAGGAAAAAGATGTTCGCCGGATCATGGAAACATCCGGCTTTTATAATAATATTGAAATACGGCGTGATTACGCAGGCCTGCCGCGTGTAATCAAGGCAAGGAGAAAAGTAAGTGGATAAAATCGTTATTGAAGGCGGCAAACCGCTTTATGGAGATGTTCAGATCAGCGGGGCAAAAAATGCTGCGCTGCCGGTTATGGTATCGGCGCTTTTGACCGAAGGAACAAATACATTTCATAATATTCCCGATCTCGTGGATATTAAAACAATAAAAAAGCTTTTAAAAAATATGGGGGCGCAAGTTGACGGTAACGAAACCTGTCAGATTAATGCCGATAAAATCACCAGTTGCGACGCGTCCTATGATTTAGTAAAAACCATGCGCGCGTCCATACTGGTTCTGGGGCCGCTTGTTGCCCGGATGGGTGTTGCGCGTGTTTCTCTGCCGGGAGGTTGCGCTATCGGCGCACGGCCGGTCAATCTGCACCTTAAGGCGCTGGAAGATATGGGCGCTCATGTCGAACTCAACAGCGGCTATATTGAAGCGAAGGCCAAAAAATTAAAAGGAGCTGATATTTATTTTGACATGCAGACCGTAACCGGCACTGAGAATATCATGATGGCGGCAACTCTTGCCCATGGCACCACGGTTCTTAACAATGCCGCGCGCGAACCGGAAGTTGTCAATCTGGCGGAAGTTTTAAAAGGCATGGGGGCGAAAATCAGCGGCGCTGGAACTGATGTCATTACGATAACAGGCGTTACTGCTCTGAAACCCACGGAAGCTTCGATTATTCCCGACCGCATCGAAGCCGGAACCTTCATGATTGCCGCGGGTATGACGTGTGGTGAAATAAATGTAATCGGTTGCAATTCCCATCATCTGGAATCATTGATAAACAAATTGCGGGATACGGGTATGAAGATAATGACTACTGAAAACGGACTGAAAGTATCTTCCGCGAAAAAGATTACTAGTGTTGATATTAAAACGCTGCCGTATCCCGGATTCCCTACTGATTTACAGGCGCAGATAATGGCTTATATGGCCATTGGCAGCGGGTTAAGCGTAATTTCCGAAACTGTTTTTGAAAACCGTTTTATGCATGTCAGTGAATTGCTGCGCATGGGAGCTGATATTGTCATTCAGGGTGGCAACGCGATTGTCCGGGGAGTTCCGACGCTGCATGGCGCGCAAACGATGGCTACGGATTTGCGGGCTTCGGCTTCCCTGATTCTGGCGGCGCTGGTTGCCGAAGGCACGACGGAGATTTCCCGCGTTTATCATATTGATCGCGGTTATGAGACCATAGAAAAGAAATTTTCCGCCCTCGGAGCGGATATAAAAAGGGTAAAATAAATGAAGATAATTAAATCCAACGCTGCTGAGTTTAAAGATTTTTTCTGTGAATTGCGTCTCAGGGGCGGCGCCTGTTCGCCGGAACTTTTGTCATCTGTGGCTAAGATTGTAAGCGATGTTGCTGCCAGAGGGGACGAGGCCTTATTTGAATATACAGCCAAATTTGACGGTCATGAATTAACAGCGGAGACGGCGGAAGTCACGCATGGGGAAATGAAAGCCGCGCTGTCTTTAGTAAAACCGCAAGATTTGGAAGTTATTAAATTGGCATCCCAGCGCATCGAAAGATATCACAATAATCAAATAACACATGGATGGTCTGTTAAAGCAGACGAAGGCGTGGAATTGGGACAACGTATTTTACCTTTGCGGCGCGTTGGTATTTATGCTCCCGGAGGCAAGGCTTCCTATCCTTCGACATTGCTTATGGCGGCAATTCCTGCGCGTATTGCAGGAGTGGAAGAAATTGTTGTGGTTAGTCCGGTCAGCGACGGAAGGATTAATCCTCTTATTGCCGCGGCGGCCGAGGCAAGCGGAGTGAGACGCATATTCAAAATTGGCGGCGCGCAGGCAATAGCGGCGCTGGCTTACGGCACAAAAACGATTCCTCAGGTGGATAAAATAGTAGGGCCGGGAAATGCTTATGTCGCCGCGGCTAAGAAGCTCGTTTTCGGCCAGGTGGATATAGATATGATTGCGGGCCCCAGTGAAGTAGTGGTCATTGCCGATGATACAGCAAAGGTTTCTTTTGTGGCGGCTGATATGTTGGCGCAACTTGAACACGATGAAATGGCTGCGGCGATTCTTTTAACAACGTCTGAGAATTTAGCCGGCGAGGTATCGCGGGAAATTAATCAGCAAATAAAAACTTTATCGCGGACAACAATAATAGAGAAATCACTGAATAAATACGGTGCGATCATTATTACCCAAAGCGTTGATGAAGCTCTGGATATCGCCAATCTCTTCGCGCCCGAGCATTTAGAATTAATGGTGGAGAATCCCGCAAAGATTTTGGGGAAAGTCAGAAATGCCGGTTCCGTTTTTCTGGGTTCTTTTACGCCGGAAGCATTGGGTGATTATCTGGCCGGTACAAATCATATTTTACCCACGGGAGGCACAGCTCGTTTTTCATCTCCGCTGGGCGTTTATGACTTCTATAAACGTATGAGCGTTCTTTCCTTTTCACAGAAGGCTTTTAAAAAGTTGAGCAGGCAAACGGCTCACTTTGCTCAGATAGAAGGTCTGGATGCTCACGCCAATTCGGTTCTTGTGCGCGATAAATAATTAAATTTGTTTTATGTAGAGTGAAAACAATTGGTTGCTGAAACAATTTATTCTGATTCGCTGGTTACAATTACCGGTGAAAACATATTATTCAAACGTTATGATATTTTTGAACGCGATAAATTAGTATTTTTCCCTTATATTGAAAAAATCATCGTCAAAGAGCCTACCATTTGGAATGGTAAATTCCGCTTTCATGGAACGGGAGATTTCCATACCTGGTTTTCCAGAGATTTTCAGAGGTACAAACGCGATAAGATTTTTTTCGCATATCTTCGCGATAAATGGTGGCATATTGGATTTACCGTCGAAAACTCAGCCGCCGTTATACAAATATTTCAGGAAAAAGGACTGATCAGAGATTGGATTTGAACCTGAATTATTTTGTTCCTTCGGCGGTAAAGGAATTTTTGTAAATGCAAAAATCAACGGTCAAGAAATATCCCTCGGTAAAAACCATTAGTGACGCAGAACGTGTCGGCATGGTGAAAGAAGTCTTTTCGACCATTACCGGCAGGTATGATTTTTTAAACCACCTGTTGAGCCTGCGCCGCGATATTGCCTGGCGCCGTTTCGCGATTAAAAAAATGGTTTTCTTCAAAACCAACAGGTTTCTTGATATTGCCTGCGGCACGGGAGATTTATCAATCAACGCCTGCCTTGAGCACCGCAATATATCTGTTGCCGCCGTTGATTTTGTTTATCCAATGGTGAAGGCGGGAAATGACAAGATAAAGAAAAAAAGCCTCTTGAACAGGATAAATCTTATTCAGGGGAATGCCTTGAGTCTGCCTCTTTGCGAGAATTCTTTTGATGTTACGGCAATGGCGTTCGGGATTAGAAATATTCCCAAAAGAGCGGATGCGCTCAGAGAAATGCTGCGTGTCACAGCGCCGGGAGGACAGATAATGATTCTGGAGATGACTTTTATTCAAAACCGTTTTTTCAAATTATTTTATTATATTTATCTGAATTATTTGCTTCCCCTGCTGGCAAAAATATTTTCTAAAAATGCTGCGGCGTATCACTATCTTGCCGATTCGATCATGAACTTTCCTTCGCCTGAAGAATTTGCCGCTTTCATGCGGGAAACCGGTATATCCGAAGTTAAAATATATCCCCGCACTTTCGGCATAGCCTGTCTGTATGTCGGGAAAAAACCTTAACGAGAAAATAAACCGGAGTGCCACGATTAGCTGGATTGCTTTTGTTAGCTTTAGTCTTTTTGTTACCGATTTGTGGGCTTCTATGGAAAAATATTTCCTTGAAATCAAGAAAAAATCCCTCCAATTACATTTATTACGTTGTAACAAAAATAAAGATTATTGAATCCCAGGACGAATTGTGCCTATGAATTAGATATGCTTTAGCGGGGGAAACCATGATTGAAACAAAAAAACCTATGGAGATTGATTTTAATTCCGAATTCCAGTGTGCGCTGGATATGATGGAAAAGACGGATAAGAATATCTTCATCACGGGCCGGGCTGGCACCGGTAAATCAACTCTGCTGAGTTATTTTCATAACAACACGAAAAAAAACGTCGTTATTCTGGCGCCGACCGGTGTTGCCGCCGTTAATGTAGGCGGGCAGACAATTCATTCTTTTTTTCACTTTAAACCGGGTGTAACGCCTGCCGCCATCAAGAAAAAAAGGGCTACCGGCAAAGAAAAGATATCTATTTATAAAAAGTTGACGACCATCGTCATTGATGAAATTTCCATGGTGCGGGCTGATTTGCTGGATTGCGTGGATAAATTTTTGCGTCTGAACGGTCCTGATTCCAAACGCCCCTTTGGCGGTGTGCAGATGATCTTCATTGGCGACCTCTATCAATTGCCGCCTGTTGTCACCGGAACGGAGCGCGAAATTTTCAAATCTCTCTATGACAGCCCTTATTTTTTCAGCGCGAAGATCATCGATCAACTGGATATGGAATTTATCGAGCTGGAAAAAGTTTACCGGCAGAAGGATGACGATTTTGTCCGATTGCTCAACGCTATTCGCAATAACTCCATAACGGATGACGATATCGCGCTGTTCAATAAACGCTGTGATCCGTCTTTTGAAGTGTCTGCCGATGATTTTTATATTTCGCTTACCAGCACTAACGAAATGTCCAATCAGATCAATGAACAGCGACTTGCCCAACTGCCAGGCAAAGTTTGGAAAGCACAGGGGATTGTTGAAGGAGATTTCGGCAAAGAATCCATGCCGACATCCGAAGAGTTAAAACTGAAAAAAGGCGCTCAGATAATGCTTTTAAATAATGATGCTTATGGGCGGTGGATTAATGGCACCATCGGTAAAGTATTGGGGTTTGGGAAAGATGATGAAGGAGACATAATAATCACTGCCAAACTGGATAACGGCGAAACAGTTGAAATTAGTCCATATACCTGGGAAATTTACCGCTTTTTTTTAAAAAACGACGAACTGGCATCGGAAAGTGTCGGCTCGTTTACTCAGTATCCGGTCAGGTTAGCCTTTGCCGTGACTATTCACAAGAGTCAGGGCAAAACTTTTGAAAAAGCTGTTATTGATGTTGGGCGGGGCACTTTTGCTCATGGACAGATGTATGTCGCCCTTTCCCGCTGTACAACTCTCGAAGGCATGGTGCTGAGGCATCCATTAAAAAAGAACCATGTTTTGATGGATTGGCAGGTTGTTAAATTTCTTACACGCATTCAATACGATAAGGCGAAACTAAAATGCTCCCACGAAGATAAACTGGAGATTATTAATTCTGCGATTAAAGAAAAGAAAAATTTAGAAATTCTCTATTTAAAAGCAAAAGATGAAAAATCACGCCGGATGATCCGTCCGCTATTTGTTGGAGCAATGGAATATAGCGGACATCCTTTTGTCGGGCTTAGCGCCTATTGCCTTACACGCAGGCAAAAACGTATCTTTAACGTGGATAGAATCCTGGAAATTTGTACATCATCAAGCCAATCAGCAAAAACACCTTGACAAAAAGGGCTGTATGAATAAGATTTCAACCCAAATTGCGTTTGGCAGGGCTACCTTTGTTGGCTTGGTATCCCGGTGACCACAAATTGGTTAACTTGTATGAGCGGGCGTAATTCAGTGGTAGAATGTCAGCTTCCCAAGCTGGACGTCGCCGGTTCGAGCCCGGTCGCCCGCTCCAAGTAATATTAATAAGTTACAAAGTATTTTCAATATTCTAATCATACATAAAATAACTTTCCCCTACACTATCCCCTATAAATGGATATAAAATCATCTTTTTAAAAGAGTTAGTTTTTTGACATACAAAAAGGGGTTTTTTAGATCGTTAAAATGCGGCTAATGGCAGGGAATCAAGTCTGGCAGATTGATCTTCTTACGTTTAAACACTTTAAACATATGTTTATATTGCAAAATTATCCTGTTTTTTGCCTGCTGCTTTAAATGGTTATTAAATAATTATTAAAACTTAATATTTAATTATATCATGCATTTAATCAATTTTTGCTCTTGGATCACGGCTTATTCGGCTGCAAAAACCTCTTTTTCCTGTAAACATTGTATATATTTATTTTCATTAGTAAATTGACCTATTTTTTATTCGCTGTGTAAACAAATTGTA
>Ga0187875_10000501_pt1 | contig 32652 bp, 29 predicted proteins | sample June2016WEW_17_1_2_FD_132978 | JGI IMG/M metagenome (GOLD analysis project Ga0187875, IMG submission 132978) | Peatland microbial communities from SPRUCE experiment site at the Marcell Experimental Forest, Minnesota, USA - June2016WEW_17_10 | ecosystem: Environmental > Terrestrial > Soil >...
AGCCGAGGCCACCAGGCCGAGCGCAGCGTTCAGCGCGAGCACAGCCAGCGCCCGGACCAGCAGCACCATCCGGTCGCTCACCGCCATGCTCTTGGCCAGCTCCCAGGCCGGGTCGATACCTGGCCCGTAGGCGTACGCGATGCCCGCCGCCGCCAGCGCGGGAGCCAGCAGCCCCACGTACGGGGTCCCGGTCGCCAGCGTCGCCGTAGCCCCCGCGGCCAGTACGGCCACGGTGGCGATGATCCAGCCGAGCAGCAGCGACGGCGTGGTCACCAGCGCCCGGGCCAGCCCGGGTGAGCGCAGCAGCTGGCCGGCCAGCCGCTCAGTCCATCCCGGCTGGCGGCTCCACACCTGCGCGGCGACCCCGGTCCACACCCGGCCCAGGTCGACGTCGGGCGGCACCGCGTCCCACCCCGGTCGCTGCATCATCGTGGTCCTCCCTGTGTGGCCGGGCGGCCGCCGAGCGCCGCCCGGAGCAGCCGCCGGGCCCGGTGCGCGCGGCTCTTGACCGTGCCCTCCGGGATCCCCATCAGCTGCGCCACCTCGGCGACTGGCCGGTCCTCGACATACATCAGCTGCCACACCTCCCGGTCCGGGCTGCCTTCCGGCCCGAGCGCGCTGACCGCGTCGGTGATCTCAGCGCGCGACAGCGCCGCCTCGGCCGGATCGCCGGCGTGCTGCCCGACCTCGGCCACCACGACCGGCAGGAGCAGGGCCGCCGGGCCCCGGCGGCGCAGGTACAGCGCGGCCTGCCGCCGGGCGATCCCCCAGATCCAGGCCCCGGGCGGGCTCTCCGGCCGGTAGCGGCGGGCGCCCGTCCAGACCGCGAGGAAGGTCTCCTGCAGTACGTCCTCGACGTCCGGCGCGGAGAGCACCGACCGGAGCCGGGCGGCCAGCCACGGCGCGTGCCGGCAAAACAGCTCCCGCAGCGCCGTGTCGTCGCCGGCCGCCACCCGGGCGACCAGCTCCTCGTCGTCCATCGCCTCTCTATTGCACTGCGGCGGCGCCTGGTTCACGAGGACGAGCGGAAATTACCCCGGACCGGGAAGCTGCGCATAGCCGGGCGGCGACCGTCAGCTCTAGCGGTTTCCTTGACGCGCTGGGACCGGGGACGTCCCACCTGCCGGGCGCTGGCCCGTGCGCCGGGATGGCCGGCTTCCGCAGCGGCCTCGCGCTCGGTCTCGGCGTTGATCTCGCCGCCGATCAGCACGGCCAGGCCGGCCAGGTACAGCCAGAAAATAAGGATGACCACGCCCGCGAACGCGCCGTACGTGTTGCTGTAATGGCCGAACTTGGCCACGTAGAACGAGAAGCCCAGGGATGCAGCAAGGAAGATCGCGGTCCCGACGGCCCCGCCGACACTCACCCATTGCCAGCGCGGGGACTCCCGGTTGGGCGCAACGTAGTAGTACACCGAGAACAGCAGCGAGATGACGATCACCGTCAGCACCCAGCGGACCACGGTCCACGCGATCACGAAAGTCGACCCGGCGAAGGGGACATGCCCCTCGATGGCCGAGCCGACCGAGGCCCCGAACACGATCAGCGCCGAGGCGATCCCCCCGAGCACCACGGTGGCCCCCATCAGCACGAACGCGATCAGCCGCTTGGCCACGAATTTACGGTCGGCCGGCACCTCGTACGCGATGTCCAGGCCGGTCTCCAGCGCGACCATGCCCCCGGACGCGCTCCAGACGGCGATCGTGATGCCGAGGATCAGGGCGGTCAGTCCGCCGGAGGTGTGGTGCGCCGTCGCATTCGTGACTGCCTGGGTGAAGACCTTGGAGGCACCTGGCGGCAGCGCCTTCGTCAGGCCGTCCACCAGATGGGTAAGCGTGCCCGACCCGACGTGGATGAGGCTGATCAGGCCCAGCGCCGCGATGACCGCCGGGAACAGGGCCAGGAACCAGTGGTAGGCCAGGCTGCTCGCGGTCATCGAGCAGCGGTCCCGGACGAATTTCTTCCCGGTGCGCTTCAGCGTGTTCCGCCAGCCGGTCGCGCCCAGTTCCAGTGGCGAATCCGGGCCGCCGGGCACCTCGCGCTCCGGCGGGATGCTCCGCTGCGGGTCAGGCTGCGGCGGCGCAGACGAGCGCTGCTGGTTGCGTGCCATGGCTGGATCTCCCCTGTCGGCCGGGCCGGCTGCGCTGCCTGCAGATGACGCGAAGCGGCTACCCGGGGGCAGCGGGTCAAAACGCCCCGGGCCCGCGCTGCTGACCGAGAGCAGCGCGTGGCACCCGGCCCTCGGCCCGGACGCGGCCCTGGTCCACGCCCGGGGCCAGACCCCCTCCTCCGCTCCGGCCCCGCCGGCACCTGGATCCCGGCCACGGCCGCCGGGCCCCCGCCCGCCGCGCGGACCTCGCGCGCCGGGCCATACCCGCCCGCCGCGCGGACCTCGCGTTCGTGATCAAACGCCTGGTGTTGCTGGGACGACACCAATCGTCTGATCACCAGACCAAGGGTTCCGCTGGGCGCGCTTCCTCAGCCTCGCCAGCCACATTCATCACGCCTGCCCCGCGGCTGGCCGTTTGCGCGGGCCTTTGGTGCGAAGCGGGGAGCTGCCCGAGTCTCAGGCAGACCGTCCGGACCCTGTGCAACGGTGTTGCGTGGCCCGGGCTCATGACCAATGCGGGAGGGATGAAATGGCGCGCAGGTTCCAGCTGGTGATCGACTGCGCGGACCCGGAACGGCTGACCCGGTTCTGGGCCGCCGCGCTCGGGTATGTGCTGGAGCCCGTCCCGGACGGCTTCGCCAGCTGGGACGACTACTGGCGCAGTGTGGGCGTGCCCGACGAGGATCTGGGCATCGACGCCGACTCGATCGTCGACCCCGACGGCCACGGGCCGCGCATCTGGTTCCAGATCGTCCCGGAAGCCAAGACGGTGAAGAACCGGCTGCACCTCGACGTGCACGCCAGCGGCGGCCGCGCGGTGCCCATCGAGACCCGCAGGCAGCTGGTGGACGCCGAGGCGGCCCGGCTGGCCAGCCTCGGGGCCACGCTGGTCCGGGTGCTACAGCCGCCGGGCCAGGACCACTACGCGGTGGCCATGCAGGACCCCGAAGGCAACGAGTTCGACATCAACTGAACGGAACGCCCGCCTGAGCCCGGCCCGCCCTGCGGTGTAATGGCGGTCGAGATCGGCACCAGGTACGGCCGGGGCGCATTCGGGTCTGTGACCGTCCTGCGCACCGGTTCGACCTGGAGCCGCCCGACACTATCGAGCTGTGGCGGACGGGCATTCAGACCTTCAGCACGATCTTGCCCAGGACGTGCCCCTGGGCCAGCCGCCGGTAGGCGTCCTGCACCTCGGCCAGCGGGAAGGTCGCCGTGATCGGCACATCCAGCTCCCCGGCCGCGATCAGCCCAGCCAGCTCGGCCAGGACCGCGGCGCTTGCCGCGAACGCGCTGCCTTCCGCCTTGATCCCGAACTTCTCGACCGCCTCGAAGTTGGCGATCGTGTCCACGCGGGAGGGCTCGACCCGCAGATCCTCCACGGCCATCCGCACATAGTCGCCGCCGACGGTGTCAATGAAAGCGCCGGCCTGGCCGGCTGCCTGCCGGATCCGGTCCGCCACCCCGTCGCCGTAGCTGACACCGATCACGCCGTGCGCGGTGAGCCACGCATGGTGCCGCTCGCTGGCCAGGCCGATCACCGTCGCCCCGGCCCGCCGGGCCAGCTGGACCGCGATGGTGCCCACCCCGCCTGACGCGCCGGCCACCACCACCGTGTCGCCCGGGCTCAGCGCGACCGCGCGCACGGCCGCGTACGCCGTGGTCCCGGCCACGAACAGCGCCCCGGCTACCTCCCACGGCACCGCGGCCGGCTTCGCGGTCAGCTTCCCGGCCTCGGCCAGGACGTACTCCGCCTGGCTGGCCCGGTTGTCGGTCCAGCCGAAGACCTCATCCCCAGCCGAGAACCCGGCCACCCCAGGGCCGGTCTCCGCCACGACCCCAGCCAGGTCCGCGCCCTGGCCCGAGGGGAACGTGGCCGGCCACCGCTCGCGCAGCATGCCCTCACGGATCTTGGCTTCCCCGGGGTTGATCCCGGCCGCCTTGACCTGGACCAGTACCTGCCCCTCCCCCGGCACCGGCCGGGGCACATCCTCGATCCTGAGCACGTCGACCCCGCCATAATCGTCGAACCGCACTGCCTTCGGCATCGCTACTCCGTTCTCCCTGCTCCGGAGCCCCAGACGCGGGTTAGCCCCGGATTGGCTCTGCCCGTACCCAAATTCCGCCAACCGCGGGCCGCTCACCGTTATGCCCCTGGGCGCACCGGCCGGAGGGCACAATCGGATCATGGTAACGCTGGCCGAGGTGCGCGCCGTAGCCCTCTCCCTGCCCCGCACGGAGGAACACCTGATCCGCGACTGGGTCAAGTTCCGGGTCGGCCGGATCGTGTACGTGACCGTCTCGCCCGACGAGACGATCATGGGTTTCGGCTTTCCCCGGGACGAGCGCCCAGCGCTGATCGCCGCCGAGCCGGACCAGTTCTTCCTGCATCGCGCCAGCGATCAGCGCTACCAGTGGATCGATACCAGGATGGGGAGCCTCGGGCCGGCGGAGATGCACGAGTTCGTGATCGACGCCTGGCGGATGGTCGTGCCCAAGCGGGTGGCCGCGGCCCACCTCGGGCCGCGGCCGCCCTCGCCGTGACCCACCTGGTCCCAGGCGGAGACGGCCACCCCGCCTGAGCGGCCCAACGGGGAAATGCCATCCCCTAATCCGGGGATTCCCGTCGCCGCGGAAAAACTCAAAACGCGCTAATCTTGTCCACTCACCCGAGATTACTGATCTGTACGCTCCGCTCAGTATCACCAGGTAGCAGACCGCTGACCAGGCAGCTAAATGTCCGGACAACGCCGGACACGTCTTATCCGAGGGTGGGCCAGCTGTCAGGCATAAGATCTGGCTTTCCACGCTTGAAGCGCTTTATCCTTGATAGGCGCCATTCGCGACAGGCTATCCAGGGTGGGGAGGGGAGCGGCCACGCGCGGTCAGCAGTCACCACAGCGCGCCGGAGATCTCCGGCGCGCTGCGGTGCGGCGGTCAGGGGTCGGTGACCGCCGTGCCCACCAGCGTCCACCCGAACCGCGGACCAGGCAGTCCGCGCGGAACCGGGGCAGACGCCCGGCCGGGGAGTTACGGTGACCCGGTGATCGCGCTCTACGAGCAGCACTACGCCTCGCTCGTGCGGCTGGCCGCGTTGCTGGTCCGGGACACCGCGACCGCCGAAGAGATCGTGCAGGACTCGTTCGTGGCCCTGGCCGCCGCGGGGCGGCGGCACGCGGACACCGACGGCCAGCTGGACTTCCTCCGCCAGTCAGTGCTCAACCGGTCCCGCGCGGCACAGCGGCACGGGGTCACCCCAGCGCCGGCCGCCGCCGGATGCCCATCCGGCTCCCCGCCGCTGCTGGCCGCTCTCGGCGCGCTCCCCGCCCGGCAGCGTGAGGTGCTCGTCCTGCGGTACTACGCGAACCTGTCCGAAGAGCAGGCCGCGGACACCATCGGCATCAGCCCGGCAGCCGTCCGGCGCCACGCGACCCGGGCTAACGCCGCCCTCCGCGACCTCCTCGACGCCGGCTGAGGCGGGGGGAGCGGTGAGAGGTCTTCGTTGCATGCCTTAAGGCGGCGGGTGCGGCGGCGTGCAGACCGGGGCTAACGGCGGGTCATGGCCCGCAGCGCGGCGTAGGTGACCACCCCGAAGGCCAGGTGCGGCCCGGCGTCACTGAGCCAGGCGGTGGCGTCCCACTCCCGCGGGTCGGTCAGGCCCAGCCGGGTCAGGGAAACGTCGGTCGCCGCCATTGCCCCCGCACCGAGCAGGGCCGGGCCGAGCACCGGGCCCAGCCGGAGCACCACCGCCCGCAGTTCACCGGCGAGAGCGCCGACGGCGACCCCGGTGGCGATCCCGGCCAGCGCCCCGAGCCCTTCAAGGCGGTTCTCCCGTTCCTCGCCGCTGCCCGGGATCTCCTCGCCGACCCGCTTGGCCAGTTCCTCCACGCTCTGCTGAGGGATGCTGCTCGCCGGCCGGCCCCGCCAGGCCATATCCAGGTACGAGGCCGCGTTCAGCGCGGTGGTGCCGGCCGCCCCGGCCATGGCTCCCCTGATGAGTCCCTTGATCATGCGCATGGGATGCCCGGGACGGCCGACGGCAAACCGTTCCTAGTCACCTGGCAGGAGCGGGTCCTGCTTAGCGGGCGGCCCCGGACGGTCTTGGGTCGCCTGGTCGCCTGCCGTGGCCCGCCGGGGCCTTCGGGTCTTAATGCCTGGTGGCTGCCGTGGGTCCGTCCGGGTGGCGGGTCGCCCGATCAGACCCGCGACTGCGCCCGCGCAGCCCAGCCACGAGGCCGAGGCCACCGGGCCCCCGGCCCGTCCTGGTCAGGCGGCGCCGTTGTCGCGCTTGCGCAGGAAGCTGATGAACTCGGCGCCCTCGCGCAGCCGCCGCCGCATCATCTCGGGACTGCGCAGCATCTCGGCGGACATTTCGGCGATCTTCCCGGCCCGGAAGTAGAACTGCCGGTAGAAGCCCTCGACGGAGTCGTAGATCTCGGTCCGGTTGAGGTCCGGGTAGCTGAGGGCCGCGGTCTGAACGCCGTGCTCGTCGATCAGCGTGGCGTTATCCTCGGGCAGCCAGCCGTTCTCCTTAGCCTGCTCGTACAGGGCGGTCCCCGGGTAGGGGGCGGCGATCGAGACCTGCAGGGAGTGCGGGTTGATCTCCTTGGCGAAGCGGATGGTCTCCTGGATCGTCTCGGTGGTCTCGCCGGGGAGGCCGACGATGAAGGTGCCGTGGATGGTAATGCCGAGCTCCCGGCAGTCCTTGGTGAACTGGCGGGCCCGCTCGACCCGGATGCCTTTCTTGATGTTGATGAGGATCTGCTGATTGCCGGATTCGTACCCGACCAGCAGCAGGCGCAGGCCGTTGTCCCGCAGCACCTTCAAAGTCTCCAACGGTACGTTCGCCTTGGCATTACACGACCAGGTCAGGCCGAGTTTGCCCATGCCACGGGCGATTTCCTCGGCGCGGCGGCGATCGTCGGTGAACGTGTCGTCGTCGAAGAAGACCTCCTTGACCGACGGGAACAGCTCGGTGATCCGGGCCATCTCGCCCAGCACGTGCTCCGCGCTTCGGGTCCGGTAGCGGTGGCCGCCGACGGTCTGCGGCCACAGGCAGAACGTGCACCGCGAGCGGCAGCCCCGGCCGGTGTACAGGGACACGTACGGGTGCTTGAGGTAGCCGATGAAGTAATCGTCCACGTTCAGGTCGCGCCGGTACACGTCGGTGACGTACGGCAGCCGGTCCATGTCTTCCAGGATCGGCCGGTCCGGGGTGTGCACCACCTGGCCCGCCTCATCCCGGAAGGTGAGCCCGCGGACCTCGTCGAAGGGCCGGCCCTCGGCGATCTCCCCGATGGTGAAGTCGAACTCCTCGCGGGCGACAAAATCAATCGCGTCCGACGCCAGCAGGGAGGCCTCCGGCTCCACCGCCACCTTGGCGCCGACGAAGCCGACTGTCAGCGCCGGGTTCGCGCGTTTGAGCGCCTCAGCCACCCGTACATCCCCGGCGAAGGACGGGGAACTCGTGTGCAGCACCGCCAGATCGTTCTGGCGCGCGAGCGGGAGCACATCGCCGAGGGCGAGCCCGGCGGCGGGCGCGTCCACCAGCTTGCTGCCCGGCACGATGGCCGCGACCTGGGCCAGCCAGGTGGGGTACCAGAACGACCTGATCTCGCGCTTGGCCTGATAGCGGGAGCCCGCCCCGCCGTCGAACCCCTCGTACGACGGCGGATGCAAGCACAGCGTGCGCATCACGGATAACCCACCTCCCTGGCGGAACGAGTGTGCGGATAACCGCCGATCACGGCGGGCTTGTCTGCCACGGCATCCGGCCGGTCATCCGGGCCAGCGCCGATGCTGTCGATCGCGGCGGCGAAGGCCTGGTCCCAGTCTGCGGCCTGCCGGCCCGGCGTCGCGGGCCGGGGCCGGTCCAGGGCGGCGAGGACACTGGCGGCGATCTCCAGCGGCCGAGGGCTGGACACCTCAGCCCCGCCCAGCTCCAGCTCGTGCTGGACGTTCTCGCGGCCATGGCCCGGCATGGCGTCCACGAGCACCAGACTGCGCCCGGCCGCCCGGGCCTCCCCGCAGGTCAGCGCGCCGGGCAGGGTAACGACGAGGTCGCAGGCGCTCATCAGCTCAGGGATGCGCGGGGTGAAGCCGAACGGCAGGATCCGCGGCGAGCTGGCCGCCAGATCCCGCAGGCGGGCTTCGAGCCGGCGGTTGCGGCCCGCGACGGCCAGCACGTGTACCCCGGCGCTGGCCAGCGCACGGGCGGCGCCCTCCACCGGGCCCAGCCCCCATCCGCCGCCCATGAGCAGGACGCACCGCGCCCCGGGCGGTATTCCCAGCGACGCGCGGGCGGTGAGCTGAGGCACCGGCCGGTAGAAGGCCGGACGCACCGGCGGCGGGACGATCGCGGTCCGGGCCCGGGGCAGGTAGCGGCGCACGCCGGCCTCCGCGGCGGCGGAAGTTACCAGGAACAGGTCGATGCCCTCGCGTACCCAGGTGGCGTGCGGGAGGGCATCCGGGCACAGCACGACGGTGCGCAGCCGCGGCATGAACCGGCCGGCGGCGGGGACGTCTCCCGCGGCGAGGCCGGCCGCGGCGGGCAGGCCCGTGGGGATGCCTCCCGCGGCGAGGCCGGCCGCGGCGGGGACGCCCGCGGCGAACACGCTGATGATCAGGTCGGCGGGCTCCTCGCGCAGCTCGCTGCGGAGGGCGGCCAGCAGCCGCGGCGTGGCCGCGTGGTCCATGGCCGTGGCGAGGCGGCTTCCCGCTCTCAGGTGGGCAAAGTGGAGCCCGTCGAAGACCGCCGGCCTGGCCATCAGCCGCCGGAAGACCCAGTCGCCCGCCCGGCCCGCGAGCGGGCCCAGCAGGCCCATGCAGTCCAGCGTCCGGCTTTCCCAGCCCAGGCCGGCCAGGCTTCCGGAGACCACTTCGGAGACGACATCGTGGCCCGTGCCCAGTGAGCCGGAGAGGATCACCGCGCGTTTCGACACCGGCCCGCACCTCCCCGCATAGTCGCGCCGGCCAGGCTGGCCGGCGCGCAGGTACCGGGACGATGGCCCTACCCGGAGCCCCCGGCGGCCAAACCGCCCGGGGGTGCCACGGGACATGGATAGGGCCCGGCCGGGTACCACGGAGAGACGTGACCACGCTTGAGGAACTGGCCCGGGAAGCGGCGTCCTGCACGCGATGCGACCTTTACCAGCGGGCGACCGCGACGGTGTTCGGCGAGGGACGCCCGGGCGCGGCCCCGGCCCTGGTCGGCGAGCAGCCCGGCGACCAGGAGGATAAGCAGGGCCACCCGTTCGTCGGCCCGGCCGGGCACGTCCTGGACCGCGCACTGCGCCGCAGCGGCATCGACCGCGCCGACGCGTACGTCACGAACGCCGTGAAGCACTTCAGGTGGGAGGCGCGCGGTAAGCGCCGCATCCATCAGCGCCCCAACGGGACCGAGATCATGGCCTGCCGCGGCTGGCTCGAAGCGGAACTCGCGGTAATCGGGCCGCGGGTCACGGTGGCCATGGGCGCCGTCGCCGGGGAGGCGATCTTCGGCCGCGGTTTCCGGGTCCGCGACCATCGCGGCCGGCTGGAGGATGTCACGGTGGGCGAGTGGGAGGGTCCGGTGCTCAGCACCGTCCACCCGTCCTCGATCCTGCGCACCCAGGATGACGGCGCCCGCGAGGAAGCGTTCGCCGGCCTCGTGGCCGACCTGGTGAAAGCACGCGAGGCGCTCGCAGCATGACCGGCAGTGCGAGGCCCCGGCCGGATCACCGGGGCGCCCGCGCGCCTCACCCGGGTTAGCGGTGAGACGCGCGGCTGCCGATGAGCACGCGCCGCCAGGACCGCCGGTTCCCCAGCAGCCGCACGCGTTCGCGAAATAGCCGCTGGCGGACCGGCTTATGGATGCAGAGCGCGGTGCCGCCCGGGAGCAGGCAATCGCCCGAACAGTTGCCCCAGCAATGCCGGCAGTGGCGGATCGCAGGCTGGTCCACTCCTTCATGATGCGCCGGCGCGGGCGCCGCTCCCCCGGGCTAGCTGCCCGGCTTGGGGCTGAACAGGGCAAACATGCTCCCGTCGGGGTCGGTGAGGTAGGCGATGACCATGCCGTCCTCCAGCGTCATCGGCGCGACGACGACCTTGCCGCCGAGTTCCTCGGTCCGGGCCGCGGTCGCGGCAACGTCCTCGACCTGGACCACGAAGACCGCGTAGGGCGGGAGGTTGCCGCCGGTGTTGAAGATGCCGCCGGACGGGCGGTCCGCCCCGGGCGCGGTGATCATCGTGTACGTTCCGTCGGGCGCGAACGACCACCCGAACAGCGGGCCATAGAAGGCCTTGGCCGCCTCCACGTCGGGGGCGCCGATCTCGAACCAGGACACGCTGTTGGCTGCGGACATGACTTCCTCCATGAGAGTGACTTTCCGATAAGGCCACCCTGGGGGACGCCCGCGACACCCCTATGTCGGTGTTTCCCGGGGACTTTCCCGGCCGGTCAGACCCCCAGGTCGGGACGGCGGGCGAGGACGTCCGGGATGTCCACCTCAAGGTCACGGTAGGACCGGGGCGACGCGGGCTCGCCCGTGTCGTCGGCGGCCACGATGCGGTCTACCCGGAAGGCCCGGGCCCCGCGCCGCAACCGGCACCACGCCATCAGGTACCACTGGGTCCGGGTGGCGGCGAAGGCCACCGGCTCGACATCCCGGACCGTCTCGCGGTCGTGTCTGTCGCGGTAAGTGATCCGGAGCACGTGCCGCGCGGTGATCGCCTCCTGAATCGCCAGCGGGACCGTGGCGGCGGGCGGCGCGCCCCACCGCCGGGCGGCCCGCTCCCGCGCGGGCGGCTGCCCGGCAGGCACATGTCGGGCCGGCCGCTCCTGATCCGGCCCCTCCTGATCCGGCCCCTCCTGATCCGGCCCCTCCTGATCCGGCCCCTCCTGATCCGGCCGGGCCCGGGACGGCGCCTCCCGGGCCCGCGCTGCCGGCCGGGCCCCCGGCACTGACCGCATCGCGGCCGCCTGGGGCTCCCCCGGGCGGGCCGAGCCGATCAGGCGGACCCGGTCCATCAGCTCCCCCGCCTCGGCCGTCTGCGCCGCCGAGGCGGTGGCCAGCACCTTGCGCAGCGCACTGCGGGTCGCCGCGGCGAACGGCGTGTACTCCTCCCGGGCCAGGGATACCGCGATCGCGACCATCTCGGCCGCGGTGAAGTTAAGCGGCGGCAGGGTCAGCGTCTTGTCGATCACGTACCCGCCGCACCGGCCGGTTTCCGCGTAGATCGGCACCCCGGATCCCTGAAGCGCCAGGACGTCCCGCTCGATGGTCCGCTTGCTGACTTCAAAGCGCTCGGCCAGCTGCCGCGCCGGCCGGGGCCGCGGCGCTACCGCTCGCAGCTCCTCGACCAGCGCGTAGAGCCGATCGGTCCGGTTCATGCCCGGGACGCTACTCCCGGGCGCGGACATTCTGCCGGCGGCCAGGTCAGCGGCTCCCCGGGCCCGCCACACCGCTCACGTGACCCCCGGCCGGCGTGACCTCGATGAGGCCGCCACGACGGAGCCGGCCCCGCCGTTCAGCCGGCCAGCGGGATGGTGGTGAACGCGATGCCAGGCGCCGGTGCCTGGCGCCGGTCAGAGGGCGGTTCGGGTAAGGCGCCGCACGGTGGGGGGTCGATGACCAGGATGGTGACGCATCCGTCGGTGATGTGGCGGGCGCGTGCCCAGTCGGTGAGGGCCTGGGCGGCGTCGCCGAAGTGGTGAGCGCAGGCCCGGACATTGAGCCGTACGGGCCGGGCACCGTTGGCCGCCTCCAGCCGTGCCTGGAAGCGGGGTGTGTAAGTGCATTCGCGGTCTGCCTGGCAGGCGCGCGTGCTGCGCGTGGGTGAGCATGGCATGGTGATTTCCCTGAGCGTGTGAGTGCAGTGCACTGTGGCCTAGCCGGTGGGGCCGCCCCGCCCCGCCCCGATCCGGGGCGGGACGACCCCGGGGGGGTGTTCAGCCGATGACGGTGTTGAGGAGCTTGACCGCTCCGCCGAATGCGGTGCCGCCAGCGAGGATCGCCCCGGCAGGATTGGCTGTTGCCAGGTACACCAGGACGCCGGTGGCAAGCCCGGCGATCAGTGCCGCGAACAGGATCACAGCCGCCCGCTGCGTGAGGAGGCAGCGGCCATCCCGGGTGGGAACGTGTTCAGGTTCACGCCCGCCAGGGGGTTCCATGTCTGCGGGGGCATGCTTTACGCTCATGTCGTCTTCCTCCAAGGGGTAGACACATTTGGGTAAGACGACGGCCCCTGTTCCAGCAGGGGCCGTTGCCATATGGTGGTGACAGTCCTGGACGCCTCATGGCGGGCCTTACGGGCCGGACTGGCGCGGCAATAATCCCGCTATGAGGGGTCCCCTCGCCCTGGAATGACGAAAGTCTGGCCCACTAATTTGATTCGTGGTCGCACTATTACTCCTTGTGTTTAATAGTTGTCCCGCGGCTCGCCCGGCGAGGCTAAATGGCTGGTCAGCCACTGCGGACCCGTGGCACCTCGTGCCGGAAATCTACTAGTCCCGTTAGTAACATCAGGCACATTGGCCGCAAGCGCACAATGCAATCGTTGGCGATGATGAATGCACGTGTAGTCGGCATGCGCATTTGCATGTGCACCGATTCCGGTCATTCCAGTGATCGCCGGGGCGGCCTCGGCGAGGCTGGACTCGCCCGGGTCCGGCGCCGTCCAGCCAGGTAGAATTGCCGCATGCCGGGGCCAGCCGCCGGGGGGCGCCTTGAGCTCCTTCCGGCGTGGCACAGTGAGACTCGACCAGCTACCCGCAGGTCGTGGGCTCTGGCCGGAGAGGCTCCGCATGCGGCAAGAAGTTACCGGCACCATCGTCCCGGATACCGATCCCCGGTCCGTACTGGCTGAGCGGCTCGCCGCGGCCCGGGCTGCCCTGGCGGCCAGCACCCAGCAGCTGGCTGCCACCTACAGCAGGCTCCAGGACACCCGGGCCGCTATCGCGTCCGGGCGGAGCCGCCGGGAGCAGCTGCACGAGCTGGCTTACGCCCGCCTCCGGGCGCAGCTCGAGACCATGCCCGTCATCGAGCAGGCCAAGGGCATCCTGATCGCCCAGACCGGGTGCGAGCCTGAAGAAGCCTTCGACATGCTCCGGAAGGCTTCCCAGCGGAGCAACGTCCGGGTCAGCGAGCTGGCGGCCGGGATCGTGCAGCGGACGGTGACGAGCTATCCCGCGAGCTCTGGTCCGCCTCGCCCGCGCGGGGCTCGCGCGCCGCGGCGTCCATCACCAGGATGACTCCCCGGGGAGCCCCGGCCCCGGCGAGCTGGCTGAGATTGACGGTGCATTCGATCGGCCGTCCGCGGCGGTTCACCGCCGGGGAGCAGACCTGGTCGTGCTCACTCCGTCCCGCCAGCAGGTTGCGGATGGGACCCCGCAGCTGCTCACCGGGGAGGCCGATGTCCAGGTTGAGGAAATGCTGGTTCAGTACCTCGTCACTGCGCAGGCCCCACAGGTCCTCGGCCTGGCGGTTCCAGGCGCGGACTTCCATCTCGGTGCCCAGCACCACCACCGCTGACTGGAGACTGCTGAGGATGGCCTCGAGGAACTGGTTGAGCTCGGTGACCTCCACACTCCGGTCCCTCAGCTCATTGTTGATGGTCTCCAGCTCCTCGTTGGTGGACTGGAGTTCCTCGTTGGTGGTCTCGAGTTCCTCGTTCGTGGAGTGCAGCTCCTCGTTGGTGGTCTCCAGCTCCTCGTTCGTGGACTGGAACTCCTCATTGGTGGTCTCGAGCTCCTCCACCGTGGATTGCAGCTCTTCGTAGGCGGTTTCCAGCTCGCGCCGGGAATCCTCCAGCTCCGCTCGCAGATTCTGAGAGCGGCTGGCATCCGCGAAAGAGATGACCAGGCCGCCCTGGCCGCCCAGCGGTGCCACGGTGATGTCCAGCGCCCGGATGCCGTCCTGCCCATTCCAGGGCACGTCGTAGATGGCCACCGGCCGACGCTCGCGCTGCGCCCGCTCGATGGGACTGCGCAGATCTGCGGGCCGGTGGTAAAGCTCGGCCTCGCGAAGATGGCGGCCTAGTTCCGCGGAACCGATCGAGAACATCCTCCGGGCGGCCCGGTTGGCGAGCACGATGTTGCCGCTGGCATCGAGCACGACCTGGGCCACGATGTTCTGCTCGAACAGCGCCTCGACGGCGCGGCGGCTGTCATACCGGGGGAAGCCGCCGGTCCGCACCGCGGGCGCCTGCGCCATGGCCAGCACATCAGCACCGTTGCGTTCCCTGCGCAGGATGTGCTGGCGCAGATCGACGACCTCGAACATCTGGGTCCGCGTCACCAGGGCTTCTGACTTGCCGAGGAACAGGTATCCAGCCGGGTTGAGCGCGAACTGGAAGCCGGCCAGGATCTTGGTCTGCACCTCGGCGGTGAAGTACATCAGAGTGTTCCGGCAGGTCAGCAGGTCGATCCGGGATATGGGCGGGTCCTGCACCAGGTCGTGCCGCCCGAAAATCAGCGCCCGGCGCAGGTCACCGCGGAAGACCCCGTACTCACCATCACGGTCGAAGAACTGCTGCGCCCGCGCTTCCCCGAACGCCTCCACCAGGTTCTTGAAGCGGTAGCGGCCATATCGCGCCTCGATGAGCGCGTCGTTGTCGGCGTCGGTCGCGTAGATCTTTACCGACTCGCGGAACCGCTCTTCCCCGAAGGCCTCGGCGAGCAGAACCGCCAGTGAGTATGCCTCCTCGCCGGAGGCACAGCCCGCCGACCACACCCGCACCGGGTCATCCGGCCCCTTGGCCTCGGCGATGCGCGGGATGATCTTGTCCGTCAGCACCTGCCAGGCTTCCCGGTCGCGCAGCAGGCCGGTGACGTTGATCAGGATGGTGTTGAACAGCTGCGCGAACTCCCCCGGGTTGGCCTCCAGGATCTCCATGTAGCCCTGGTAGTCGTCGACGCCGATGGCCTGCATCCGCTTGAAGATGCGCCGGGTCAGGCTGGCTCGCTTGTACCCGCGGAAGTCGAAGTTCCGCCGCTCGTGCACGTAGTCGAGCAACGCCTCCAGCTCGCCGTCTTCAGGCGGAGTCGGCATCGGCTTCTCCATCGTGGAACCTGCTACTACCTGTCCCGCTCATCTGCCGTAAGCGGCCGCGCAGTCCGTCGAGCCAGGCAGAGATACGGTCCGGCAGCGCCGCCACTGGTTCGACGAACTGAGGATCAGCCTCACTGATGGCGGCTCTTGGCATGTTCGCGAATGCGGCCTCGGCCGGGTCCTGGACCAGGGCCAGGCCACCCATCCTGCGTACCGCCGCGAGGCCCGCCGCCCCGTCGTCCATGGTGCCCGACAGGACCACGCCGCAGCCCACCGGGCCGAAGTGCTCTGCCACGCTGCACAGCAGGGCGTCCGCGGACGGCCGGTGCCCGTTCTCCCGCGGGGTGTCCAGCACCCGGGCATGACTGGCGGACACGACAAGGTGGCGGTCGGGCGGGGCGACCAGGATGACCCCTCCGGCCAGCGCCTCGCCATCCTCCGGGTGCCGGGCCGGCAAGTTCCCGGCCCGGGACAGGATGTGCGGGAGCATGCTGGGGGTGCTCGGCCGTATGTGCAGGACCACGAGGACAGTGGCCGGGAAATCCTTCGGCAGCCCGCCCACGAACGTTCTCAATGCCTCAACCCCGCCGGCCGAGGCCACGACTCCTACCACGGCCGGCAGCCCGGCTTTCGCCTGAGTAGTCGTGCGGATCGCCTCCTGTGCCGGCCGGCCCGCCAGCCGGGCATAGGGCTGGCCGGAGATGCGGGCACCCCGACGCCACCAGCCTAGAGCCAAGGGTTCCCAGTCGCCCGGCCCGGCGGACCTCGTCCTCCAGGAGCCCGCAAGCCGGCCACGTCGCAGTATTTGACGTCGGCCAGGTCAATGCGTACCTGGCGCTCCGCCGCGCTGGCCACCTGGGTCAGCACGCCGGTGAGGTCCGGGTAAGTCCACTCGTCGATGTCGCCGTTGAGCCGCACGGTCGGCGGTGACCCGGTGAAGGAGATGCGGAGCGGGCTGGATCCGTCCCGCAGCGGCACCGGGGAGGGCCGGCCGGCCGCGGGAACTGCTGCCTCGCCGGCCGGAAGGGGCGCTGCGTGCAGATCGCCGCTGGACGAAACCGGATCAGGCTCGCCGAACGACCGGCCGGAAACCCAGCTGTCCATGTGAACTCCGCAGCATTCAGCCTGGGCCTTCGGGCAGCTGGGCTGACAACCGCCACGGATCAGACTGACTGTACCCCGCCAGGGGCTCAAAACGCGGCCCGCTGGGTCCGGGGCCGGCTGGTCCTGGAGCTCCGAGCCCGCCGGCCCGCCCCGCGCCTGCCTGGGACATCACCGCTGGACCGGCTGCTAGTTTTACCTGTCATGACTGAACCTGTCGTAACGGCGCACCAGCATGTCCTGGTCACCGGCGGAGCCGGTTTCGTGGGTGCGACCCTGGTCCGGCGGCTCGCCGGCAGCGGGCACTCGGTCCGCGTGTTCGACAACTACTCCACGGGCAACCCGGCGTACCTGGATGGCGTGGACGCCGAGCTGGTGGAGGGGGACATCCGCGACGCGGGGGCGCTCGACGCCGCGCTGGCCGGGATTGAGTCGATCATCCATCTCGCCGCGGCCGGCTCGGTCGTGATGTCCGTGGCCGACCCCGTGATGAACTTCGAGGCCAACGTGGTGGGCACGTTCCGGGTGCTGGACGCGGCCCGGCGGGCGGGCCTGGAGCGGGTCGTCCTGGCCTCCACCGGCGGTGCGCTGATCGGCGACGCCGTGCCCCCGGTCAACGAGTTCTCCCTACCCAGGCCGATCTCGCCGTACGGGGCGAGCAAGCTGGCCGGGGAAGGCTACGCGCACGCCTTCGCCAAGTCGTTCGGGCTGCGCACCGTGGCGCTCCGGTTCGCCAACGTCTACGGCCCGTGGAGCGCGCACAAGAAGGGCGCGATGACCGTGTTCTTCCGGGCGCTGCACTCCGGCCAGCCGATCGTGATCTACGGCGACGGTACCTCGTCGCGGGACTACACCCACGTGGACGACATCTCCCACGCGCTGCTGCTGGCGCTGGAGGGTGACGTGCCCGGCGGCACGGTCCTGCACATCGCCTCCGGGGTGGAGACCACCATCACCGAGCTCGCCGGCCTCTGCCGGAATGCGGCGGGGAAGCCGGATCACCCGGTGGAGTACCAGCCCAGCCGGGTCGGCGAGGTCGACCGCAACTTCGCCACCTACGACCTGGCCAAGCAGGTGCTCGGCTACACGCCGGCCATCAGCCGGGAGGACGGCATCGCCCGCACCTGGCAGTGGTACCGGGAGCACGTGTTCCGGTCCTAAGCCCAGAACGCGCGTTCCGGTCCCAGGCCCGGCGATCGCGGCCCTGAGCCAGGCGATCGCGGCCGTGAGCTATCAGCCTGCGCATGACCTGTGCGACAGGGCCCCGGCGCGCTACGATCACGGCCTGATGGACAGGATCCGGGTCGCGCTTGCCGAAGACAACGTGCTGCTCCGCGAGGGTGTCTCCCGGCTGGTCGCCTCAAACGAGGACTTCGAGCTGGTGGGCACGGCCTCTGACCTGCCTGAGCTGCTGGCCCTGGTCGCCGCGGAGCACCCGGACGTGGTGATCACCGACATCCGGATGCCGCCGACCGGGACCAACGAGGGGATCCAGGCCGCCGGCTGGCTCCGGGAAAACCACCCGGACGTCGGGGTCGTCGTGCTGAGCCAGTACACCGCACCCGGCTACGCGATGGCGCTGCTGGAGCACGGCTCGTCGGGCCGCGCCTACCTGCTCAAGGAGCGGGTGGCCAGCGTGGACGAGCTGGCCCGGGCCATCCGCGCGGTGGCCGGCGGCGGGTCGGTGATTGACCCGATGGTCGTGGATGAGCTGGTCCGGTCCCGGTCCCGGCATCAGCAGTCCAGCCTGGCGCAGCTCACCCCGCGGGAAACCGAGATCCTGGCGGAGATGGCCCAGGGCAAGAGCAATGCGGCCATCGCGATCGCGCTGACCGTGTCCGAGCGGGCGGTGGAGAAGCACACCAACTCGATCTTCGCCAAGCTGGGGCTGAGCGAGGAGAAGGACCTCAACCGCCGGGTCAAGGCGGTCCTGCTCTACCTGAGCGAGGCCCAGGGAAGCTAAGCGAAGCCCCCGGTGAAGCTGACCCACCGGGCGGCGGGGGTGGCAGCACCCTCGGCCCGCCGGGCGCCCCGTGACAAGCTTGAATCATGACCACCCCGCACGCAGTGGTCGTGGTAGACGACCAGGCACCCTTCCGGCTGGCCGCCAGGGCCGTGCTGCGCCGGACCGGCTGTTTCGAGCTGGCCGGGGAAGCGTCCAGCGGCGCGGAAGCGATCGAGCTGGTGGACGCTCTGCACCCGGCCCTGGTTCTCATGGACATCAACATGCCGGACATGAACGGCATCGAGGCCACCCGGCGCATCCTGGCCGCCCACCCCGACGTAGTGGTGTTCCTCTGTTCCACCTACGACGTCGAGGACCTGCCGCCCGCCGCGGCGGCCAGCGGGGCCAGCGCCTACGTCAACAAGGAGCAGTTCGGCGCGGCCACGCTCCAGCGCCTGTGGGAGGAGCGGAACTCGGGGTCGTTCGTGGCCACGTGACCGTGCCGCCGAGGCGGGGCAGCCGGCCGGGCGGTTTTCGTTGCGGAAAGAATGTGACCTTAAATGACCGGGACGGATCCGCTGATCGTCGCGCCGTGACCGGGCTGGGACTCCCACCGGACGGTGCCGCCGATGGCCCCGAGGCGGTCGGACATGTTGACGAACCCGTGACCGCCCTGGGCCTGCGCAGCATCGAATCCGGGGCCGTCGTCGCGGACCGAGAACAGCAGCCCGCCTGACTCCTCCCACAGCCTCAGCTGCACGCTCGTCCCGGCCGCGTGCTTGGCCGCGTTCTGCAGGGCTTCCAGGCAGCAGAAGTAGATGGCGGTCTCGATGCCCTGCGAGTACCGGCCGATGCCGTCGGTGGTCACCGTGACCGGCAGCGGGGAACGGCTCGCCGCGGCGCGCAGCGCCTCGCCCAGGCCGTTGTCGGCCAGCAGCGGCGGGTAAATTCCGTGGGCCAGCTCACGCAGCTCGCGGATGGTGGCCTTCACGTCGTCGGCCATCTGGGCCAGCATCTCGGTCCCGGCCTCCGGGTCGTCGGCGATGATGTCGCGGGCCAGCCGGAGGTTGACGGCCAGCGCGACCAGATGCTGCTGCGCGCCGTCGTGCAGGTCGCGTTCGACCCGCCGCCGCTCGGCGTCGCCGCTGGCCACGACGCGGGCGCGGGATTCGCGTAGCTCGTCCGCCTGCCGCCGCAGCTCGTTCAGGGTGGTCTGCAGGGCCGCGTCGAGCCGGACGTTGTAGAAGGCCAGGCCGGCCTGGCGGGCCAGCTCGGTCAGCACCCGCCCGTCTTCCTCGGTGAACACGTCCGCGTCTGCGGGCCGCTCCACCACCAGCAGGCCGAGCAGCTCCCCCGCGTGGCTGATCGGGGCGACCCGCAGCTGGCCCTCGGGGCGGCCGTCCAGCAGCGCGGGCAGCCAGATGGAGGCCCAGGCGTTGCCGGATACCCCGGCCCGGGTTACCACCGGTCGCTCCCGGTCGCCGACGATGATGGACCGGCGTCCCGCGTCCGGCACCGAGACCGTGCGCTCCAGTACCTCACCGCTCCCGGAGTACACCTCCGCGCTGGTCAGGGCCATCGTCTTGCGCAGCGACTCGGCCAGCTGGAGCAGCAGCTCGTCCATGGCCACGGCCCGCGTCATCCGGCTGCCGAAGGTGCGCAGCGCCTCGTCCGGCGCCTCGCGGGCGCCGTACACGAACCGGGTGGCCGAGGCCATCAGCCGGTCCCGGGCAGGCAGGTAACCGACCGCGGTGATCGCCGCGGCCAGCATCGACAGGCCGAGGATCTCCCGGTCGGCGTTGTCGCCGGGCCGCTGGCCCAGCCCGAGCACGATGACCAGGTAGATGGCCGCGACCACGACGGAGAACCCGGCCAGCGACAGGACGTGCACGAGCAGCCGCCCGGACAGCGGGGCCAGCCGGGCGCTGGTGCCGGCGACCAGCCCGGCCGGGACCGCCGCGGTGGCCCCCACCATCACCGCGGCGACCGGGCCGGGCCAGCCGACCAGCACGTGCAGCACCCCGAACACCAGCGCCGCGTCCGCGCCCAGCACCGCGCCGACCGTGAGCCATTGCATCCGCTCCCGGTCCTGGCCGCCCAGCCGGCGGTACCGCGCCCGCGCGGCGGGCAGCGCGGCGAGCAGGGCTGCGGGCCAGATCACGGCGGCCGCCACGGCCGGGAACGGCCGCCCGGCGACGGCCAGCACCAGCCCGGTGCCCAGCGCGACCGCGGCGGCCAGGCCAGCGGCGCCACGCCTGGCCCGGCTGCCCAGCCGGCCGTCCGGCGCGCCCAGGACGAACGCGACCGAGGCCGCGATGACCAGCGGCCCGGCCACGGTGGCCACCCCGCGGGCGAGCTGATGCGGTCCGCCCGCCGGCTGGCTGGCCAGCCGGGACGCGGTCAGCGCGACCGCCCCGGCCAGCGCGCCCGCGGCGAGCGGCCACGGCCCGGCCTGGCCCGGCGCCGCCCGCCTGGTGGCGATGGCCGTTGCCACGGCCCAGGCCAGGGTGAGCACGAACGCCACCGCGACCACGGCGGGCAGGCCGCCGGGCACCCGAGCCCGCAGTCCCACCGCCACGACGACGAGGGTCGCCACCGGGGCCAGCACCCCGGTGGCCAGCCTCGCGGTCGCGGCGCCCCGCGGGCGGGCGCGGCCCGCCGCGGCGGCCGCCCGGGCCTCGCCCGTGTCCAGCCTGGTGGCGGGCGGCCCAGGAACGGTCTCGTTCACGGCCGCCACCCGCACGGCGGTCCGCCTGCCTGGCCTGTGCCGCGGCTCATGGTCAGCGCGCCTCGATGATCACGGCCGCGGTCCCGTCCGGTTCAGGTTCCGGGTTCTCTATCCGGCCGTCACGCATCCGCACCACCCGGCCGGCGGCGGCGGCCACGCTGGAGTCGTGCGTGACCAGGATGATGGTCTGGCCCCCGTCGTGGAGCCGCCGCAGCAGCTCGATGACTTCCTCGCCGCCCTCGGAGTCCAGTGCCCCGGTCGGCTCGTCCGCGAGCAGCAGCGTGGGATCATTGGCCAGGGCCCGGGCGATGGCCAGCCGCTGGCGCTGGCCGCCGGACAGCACCCCGGGCACGGCGCTGGCCTTGTCGCTGATGCCGAGCAGATCGAGCAGGTCCCGGGCCCGGGTCTCGGCCATCTTCCGGCGGCGGCCCGCGATGACCGCGGGGAGGGCCACGTTCTCCAGGACCGTCATGCCTTCCAGCAGGTTGAAGAACTGGAAAACGAGCCCGATGTGGCGGCGGCGGAGCCGGGCCAGGTCGTCCTCGCTGCGGCCGGTCACCTGCTCGCCGGCCACGCTGATCTCGCCCTCGTCCGCGGTATCCAGCCCGGCCACCAGGTTCAGCAGGGTGGACTTGCCGCAGCCCGAGGGGCCCATCAGCGCCACGAACTCACCGCTGGTGACGACCAGATCCACCCCCCGCAACGCGCGCACCGGCGCGTTCTCCGCCTCGAATGTCTTGCGCACGCCGCGCATGGCTAGCGCCGCCGAACTGTCGTTCATCACGCCCCCGTCCGGGTCGTTATCTCGGTGATGCTGGCCATCCCGGCTCGCGCCGCCGCGTCCACGGTGGCCGTCCCGGCCGTTCCAGCCGTCCCGGCCGGGCCGGCCAGGTGAATGATCTTGTAGGCGGTGACCGGAGTGTCGCGTCCCTTGACCATCTGCGCCCCCAGCGGGACGGTCGGCACCGGCCGGCTCAGCGCGTGCAAGGTGGCCTCGGACAGCACGGTCTCCCCAGCCGCCGCGAACTGCTGCAACCGCTGCGAGAGGTTCACCGTGTCCCCGACCAGCGTGTATTCCAGCCGTTCCGCCGACCCGAGGAGGGCGGCAGCTGCCTCGCCGCTGGACAGCCCCAGGCCGAGGCCGAAGGCAGGCAGGCCGTCGGTGTGCCAGCGGTCGTTGATGCCGGCCTGCAGGGAGTGCATGACCGACGCGGCGGCCACGGCCCGGTCAGCGTGGTCCTCCTGCGCGAACGGCGCGCCGAACACCGCCATCACCGCGTCGCCCACGAACTGCATGACCGTACCCCCCTCGCCCAGGATGGCCTGATTCATCGCGGCCCGGTGCGTGTTCAGCTGCCCCGCCAGCTGGCTGGGATCGGCGTGCTCGGCGATCGTGGAGTAGGACCGGATGTCGCTCATCAGCACGGTCACGATGACCCGCTCGGTCTCGCCGATGTCCCGGCGTTCCTGGCGGAGCTTGTCGGCCAGCCCGCCGGGCAGCAGCCGGGACAGCGTCTCGCCCTGCTCCTCGCGGTCCACGATGGCCTGGTGCAGCAGGCGCAGCCGCCGCAGCGCGCTGGAGTTGCCTGCGGACACTCCCTCGGCCAGCTTGACGAACACCGCCTCGACCTCCGCGTCCACCGCCTCCGGGGCGGTCCGGCGGGCCGCGGCGATGGCCTTGATCGGCTTGCCCTCGGCAATCAGGCTGAGCAGCTCTTCCTCGGCCGGGGTCAGCCCGCCTGGCGAGACCACCGGCGCCACCAGGGCCTCCACGATCGCGGGGTCCAGCGCGGTGCCGCCCGTGGCCACGGCCCGGATCGCGTCGACCAGCTGGTTCCCCTCGGCCACGTGGTCCTTGAGCAGGTAGCCGTAGCCGGCCGAGCCCTCGGCCAGCAGCGAGACGGCATATTCGGGGTCCTCATACTGGGACAGGATCACGACCCCGGTTCCGGGGTGCCGCTTGCGTACCTCTTTGGCCGCGTCGATGCCCTCCCGCTGGAAGGACGGCGGCATCCGGATGTCGGTCACCAGCACCTGCGGGTTGGCGGCGGTCGCGCCGTCCACCACGCCGTCGTAGTCTGCCGCCACCCCCACCACGGTCAGGTCGGCGTGCCGCTCGATGAGGGCGCGCACGCCCTCGCGGACGATGAGGTTATCGTCTGCGAGGAAGACCGCGATCGGTCCGCCCGGATCGGCATCGGTGTGATCCACGTAACAAACGTTCACACACCCGGCCCCTCACCGCCAGTGGGCAGGCATGCAGGTCTCCAGTGGTAGTAGGCACACCATGGGCCGGCAGGCAGCCTCTGGCTACTCACTGCGCAGGATCTCGGCGGGCCGGGTCCGGGCCGCGGCCTCGCCGGGCACGGCCCCGATGGCCACGGCAAGGGCCAGTGCTGCCGCCACGAGCACCCCCAGTGCCAGCACCGGTAGCACGATCACCGGCAGGATGCCGAGCTGATGGGCGAACACCCGCCAGGCCACCCGGCCGCACAGGATCCCGGCGGGGACACCGAGGGCCAGCGCTACTCCGGTGAGCGTGCCTGCCTGCCAGCCCACCACGCTGCGCACCTGCCGCCGGGTGAAGCCGAGCGAGCGCAGCACCGCGAAGTCCCGGCAGCGCCGCCGGACTGAGGTCAGCAGCAGGTGGACGATGGTGAGCAAGGCCAGCAGGCTCAGCGCGACGCCGAGCAGCAGCGGCAGGTCCTGGACCCGGCCGAAGTTCACCAGGCCAGTGGGGGTGGCGGGGCCCTGCACGATGAAGGAGCCCGCGCGGGTCTCCCTGGAGGCCAGCGCGGTGAGATCGCCACGGGAGTCCGCTCCCGGCCGGAACCGGACCAGCAGCGTGTTCGGTGGCGGAGCCGGAACGCCCCGGGGCAGCAGGCTGTACAGGCCCTTGACGGTCAATTCAGCGCCCTGGCCGAGGCCGAGCACGTCACTCAGCGTCGGAAAGACGGCCGCGCCGACGATCCTGAACCGCCGCGGGGGCTCGCCCGCCAGTGACACCTCAGTCGTCGCGCCCAGGCGGGAGTGAATCGCCGCCAGGGTGCGCTTCCCCAGCACTACCTGATCCGGGCGATTGGGGAGATGACCCAGGATGGGCACGGGCTGCAGGGAGCCACCGTGGCCCGGCGGCATCGCCATGCCATCGGCCCGGATGCCCGCCACGTACAGCGGCGCGCCCGAGTCCCCCACCGCCCACGCGGTCACGCTGGGATCACTGGCGGCACTGCGCGCGGCAGCGTCCAGGACGCCGTTCGTCAGGCTGCTCACGTCGGCGTCCCACGTCACGCCGTATAGGCGTGGCGAGGCGAGCAGGTGGCCCAGGCTGGCCGAGAAGACCAGGGCCGCGGTGAGGGCCGCCACGCCTACCAGCGCGCTGGCGATCGTGCTCCGTACCGGCAGCGCAGTCCGCCCGGCGCCCGGCTGCAGGGCCAGCCGGACGCCCATCACCGCCGTCACCGGCCGGGCAACCGGGCTGATCCTGGTGGCGAACCGTGAACTGCGGATCCCGGTGCCAGCGCCGGGCCCGGCCCAGGCTGGGCCCGCGTTGGCCCGCCAGGCCGGCCAGGCCGCGCAGGCCACCGTGACGAGCACGGTGGCGAGGGCACCGAGCCCGAGAACTGCAGCGTCCGCGTGTATCCCCGGGTGGGGCTCGGCGACCCGGGCCAGGCCGACCGGGAACAGCGGGGAGATCGCGACCGCGAGCAGTGCTCCAGCCGCGGCCCCGGCGGCGCCGATGGCGGCGGCGCGGCCCAGGGAGGCCCCCAGCAGGGCGGGGCGGCTCATGCCCAGGGCCCGCAGGCTGCCGTACTCGGCCGCCTCCAGAAAGGTCAGCCGGGCCAGCAACTGGCCGAGTACGAGCAGGCTGACGATGGCCAGCAGCCCGGCGACCAGCCACAGGGCCACCGCCTGGAGGTGGATCGAATGCTCGGTGTTCAGCGCCTGAGCGGCCAGCGGATAGCTCTGCCCGACCTTGTTGCGCGACAGGCGGCTGATCTCGCGTTGCACCGCGGGCAGATCCGCGGCCCCATGGCGCAGCCGGAGGGCCACCCCGAACGAGATGGCCAGGCCCGATCGGTGCGCCCGCCAGAAAGCCGGCGTGGCCCACACGAAGTCCGTGTTGTAGCCGGTCTGCGGGGGAAATTCGGCGGGCGCGGCATCGATCCCGACGACGTGGAAGCTGACTCGCGCCAGCTTGCCCGCCGCGGTCAGCAGCGCCGTATGCAGGATGTCACCCACGTCCAGGTGCAATGCCTGGGCCAGGGTGAACGAGATGTCCACCTCGCCGGGCCGGGCCGGATCGGGCAGACGGCCGGCCAGGATGCGGCGGTGCCAGAATCGGGCCGGCACCGCGTTGCCCGTCGGCGCGAGAAGATCCGCGGCCGCGGGCGCCGCCACCGTGTAACCGACGATGACGGCGGATTGAACCGCCTGCGGCAGACGGGCGGCCGCCGCTGGTGAGAACGCGCCGAACGGCGCGGACTGGCCGGCCGAGAACAGCAGCACGTCAGGCGCGTCGCTCCAGGCCAGCAGGCTGGGATAAGCCGCGTCGGTCCGGCGGGCACCGGCGGCGGCGGCCTGCACCGTCCCGGCGAACGCCCCGACCAGCAGGGCCACCGCCAGCCAGGCCCGCCACCGGCGCCGCAGTTCGGTGCGGAAGAAGAACCATCCAGCGGCCACAACCCATGCACCCCCTGATTGCTGTCCATTGCGCCACAACCCGCAGCGGCCGGGAAGGGGGCAACCACTACGAGCGCGGTGGTACCTGCCGCACTCAGCCGCACGCGCGAGCACCCTGGAACGCGGCCGGCGGAATGCTTACGTTCTGTTCATGGCGGGCACAGCCCGCTCTGCTCATGGCGGGCACAGCCCGCTCTGCTCATGGCGGGCACAGCCCGCGAGGGGGTGAGGCACGGTGACTGCAGTGCTGAGCCTCGTGGCGCACGAGTTCCGGACCCGGTGGCGGGGCTGGGCCGCGCTCGTCGTGCTCGTCGCCGTCGCGGGCGGCGCTGTGCTGGCCGCCGTCGCAGGGGCGCGGCGGACCAACAGCGCCTACCCGCGCTACCTGCGCGCCTCGCACGCCTCCGACCTGCTGGTCTCACCGGCCGGCAGCGGGCTGACCGGCTACTACGCCGCGCTGGCCAGGGAGCCAGGGGTAGCCCAGGTCGCGCCGGGCGTCGGCCTGAATGTCCTGCCGGTGACGCACGCCCGGCGGCTGGATGTGGCGACAGCCGTAGAAGCACCCGGCGACAGCCGGCTCGGCCGCACGCTGGACGTGCCGAAGGTGCTGGCCGGGCGGCTGCCCGGACCCGGCAGCCCGGGCCAGATCGCGGTGGACCAGATCGCGGCGGCCAGCCTGCACCTGCGCGTTGGAAGCACACTGGCCATGGTGGCCCTGCCCGACGTCGGCCTGCCCGGGTCGGGTGACTCCGGCGGGAAACCGTCCGCGCTACGCAAGCTCACCGAGCGGGTGGCCGGGATCATCGTCACCCGGGCCTCTGTGGACCCGGTCACCGACATCGATAAGGTCCCGTTCATTCTGGCCAGTACCGCGCTATGGCACCGGCTCGGCCCGGGCTACCTGGCCTTTGACGGGGCATTCGTGAAACTGCGGGCCGGTGCCACAGTGGGCAACGTGACCGGCGAGGCACAGGCGCTGGCCCGGCGGTTCCCCAAGACCGAGGGACAGGTCTACGTTGCCGACGAGAGCACGCAGGTCGCGGCCGTCGAGCAGTCCATCCGCCCGGAGGCAGTCGCGCTCGCGATCTTCGCGGTGGTGCTCGCCTTTACCGCGCTGCTGATCGTCGGCCAGGCCGCGACCCGGCTGCTGCTCCAGGCCGGGTCGGACAACCCGGTCCTCGCGGCGCTGGGGATGACCCGCCGGCAGCTCACCGTAGCCGGGCTGATCGAGCTGGGAGTAGCCGGGGCCGCCGGGGCGGTCCTGGCGGGCGGGGTGGCGATCGCTGCGTCGCCGCTGATGCCGATCGGGAACGCGCGGCTGGCCGAGCCCGCTCCCGGGGTCAGTGCCGACTGGCTGGTGCTGACCACCGGCGCCGCGGCCATCGTCGTGCTGCTGATTGCGCGGGCTGCCTGGCCGGCCTGGCGGGCCGCCTCAGCGCGGGCCACCGCCCGGCGCGGCGCGGCGGCCAGTCTGGGACGCCCGTCCCGGCTGGCCGGATGGCTGGCCGGGGCGGGCGCGCCGGTGACCATGTCGGCCGGTGTCCGGTTCGCGGTTGAGCCGGGCCGGGGGCGGACGGCGGTGCCAGTGCGGGCCGCGCTGGCCGGCACCGCGCTCTCCGTACTCGCGGTCACCGCGGCGTTCACCTTCGGAGCGAACCTGCTGAGCCTGGTGCACACCCCGCGGCTCTACGGCCAGGCCTGGGATGCCGCAATCGACCTCCAGTTCCAGGTCATCTCGCCCGGCCAGGCCGAGCAGCGGTTCGGCACCAACCCGGGTGTCACCGGGTGGACCTACGGTCAGCACGGGATCATCGGCATCAACGGCCAGCTGGTCCCGGCGATCGGGCTGGCCCCGGGCCGCGGGCCGCTGATCTCCCCCACCCTGCTGGCCGGCCGCGCGCCACGCACCAGCCACGAGATCGTGCTCGGCACCTCCACCCTGCGCCGTCTCGGGTTGCATGTCGGGCAGCCGGTCACGGTGACCGTCAGCGGGCACCCGATGCGGGACCGCATCGTAGGCCGCGCGGTATTCCCGAACTTCGGCCAGGGCAGCTTCACGCCGACCGATCTCGGTGAGGGGGCCGAGACCACGGCGGCGGTGCTGCGCTCCCAGGCGGTGCCGACGGGAGGCCTGCCTGGCTACGAGTTCGTGCTGCTGCGTTTCACCCACGGCCAGAGACGGGGGCCGGCCATCGCGCGGTTCCAGCGCTCGATGGCCCATTTCTGCTCACTGATCCAGCAATCGACCTGCGTGGTGATGAACCAGCGGCCGAACGGGGTTACCAACTACACGCGGATCGACGGCACGCCCGAAGTACTCGCCGCGCTGCTGGCCGCGCTCGGCATCGCCGTGCTGGCGCAGCTGGTGGTGGTGTCCGGCCGGCGCCGACGGCGGGACTTCGCCGTCCTCAAGGCCCTGGGCCTGCTCCGGCGCCAGGTCAGCGCGGTCGTCGCGTGGCAGGTCACCGCCCTGGCCGGGCTGGCGGTGCTGATCGGCCTGCCGCTGGGGGTGGCCGCCGGCCGGTGGAGCTGGCAGCTATTCGGCAACGGCCTCGGCATCCCGGCCGGCGCTGGCTGGCCGGTGTCACTCGTCCTGCTGATGCTGCCCGCGGTCATCGTCATCGCGAACGTGGTGGCGTGGTGGCCGGGCCGGTCTGCGCGCCGGGTCAGCCCGGCACAGGTGCTTCGCACGGAGTAAGGAAGGGAACCGGGCCATGAGCGTCTTGGAAGCGCGGGGAATCCGCAAGTCGTTCGGCCGGCACCAGGTGCTGGCCGGGGTGGACCTGGCCGTCGCGGCCGGGGAGATGATCGCGGTGGTCGGCGAGAACGGCAGCGGGAAGTCCACCCTGCTCCGCATCCTGGCTGGTGACCTCCGTCCCGACAGGGGAAGCGTGGTGACCCACGGCCAGACGGGCTACTGCCCGCAGGCGGTCGTCCTGGACGACGCGCTGACCGTAGACCAGCACATCCGCTACTTCCAGGCCGCCTACCGGATCGGCGCGGCCGGGCGGGCCGACGCCCTGATCAACCGGCTCGGCTATGCCGCTGCCCGCCATCAGCCGGCCGGGACCCTGTCCGGAGGGACCAGGCAGAAGCTCAGCCTGACCCTGGCCCTGCTGCACGAGCCCGCGCTGCTGCTGCTCGACGAGCCGTACCAGGGCTTCGACTGGGAGACCTACCTGGCCTTCTGGGACCTGGCCGGAGAGTTGCGGGCCGCGGGCACGGCCATCCTGGTCATCACCCATCTGGTGTTCGAGCAGGATCGTTTCGACCGGATCTGCCATCTAACGTCCGGACGGATCGAGGAAGGGGCGGATCGCCATGCGCCAGCAGCTTGAGGTCGCCATCCGGCACAGCCTGGCTGCCCAGTCCCGCAACCGGCTCGCCTGGATCCTGCTCGTCGCCTTCGTCCCCGGCTGGTACCTCCTGATCGGCTCGATGATCCCGCACCGGGGCGCGACGTTCATACTTCGCTCTAACGGAACCCGGCTGGTGGTGGACGGCCACGACCTCACCCTGATCACGGCGGGCCTGAGCGCCATCACGCTCATCGCGGGCTTCGTCGTGTTCGCGGCCACCCGCCGGGCCATCCCGTTCGACCGGCGCCTCATCCTGTCCGGGTACCGGCCTGCCGCGCTGATCACGGCCAAGACGGTCGCGGCCCTCGCCGTCGCGGCGGCGGTGGGCGGGTATGCCGCCGCCGTGATCCTGGCGTTCTGGCGGCCGGCCGGGCTGTGGAGCGTCGCGGTGGCCTTCATCCTGGCCGCGGCCAGCTACGCCGCCCTGGGCCTGCTGGTCGGGGTGCTGGTCCGCGGCGACCTGGAGGGGTTTTTCCTCATCATCATGACCGCCCTGCTGGACACGTTCCTGGAAAACCCGGTGGACAACCCGCTGGCGAACAAGCCGATCCTGGAGTTCTTCCCGTCGTACGGACCGACCCAGTTCGCCGCGGCGGGCACGTTCCACCATCAGGCGCTGGCCGGGATGGCCGCGGTGTCGCTGGGCTGGACGGCCGCGTTCGCGCTGCTCGGCCTGGCCGTACTCCGGCTGCGCATGCCGCACTCCTCGCTGCGCGGAACCCGGGCCGGGAGGGTGCGCGCCGCGGCCGCGCCGGGCGGCCCGGCGATCATCACCGGCGCGGCCAGCCAGCCGACCGCGACGGCCGGCAGATCGACGGACGGCCTTGTCTAGGCTCGGCCTGGCAGGCGCCAGCCCGCTCAGCCCGTAGCGGACATCCCCCGCGGGAGTGAGGGACGTGCGGCCGGTGCTGCTCCTCGTGGCGCACGAGCTCTGGACCCGGTGGCGGGGCTGGACGGTGCCGCTGGTCGCGGTGGAAGGCGGAGCAGCCCTGGGCGCCGGCGCCGTTCTTCTCCACAACGAAACCGTTCCGGGCCAGGCGCCTGCGGCCGTCACTCAGTGCGCAGGGCGCGGGCGGGACGGCTGCGCACCGCGATTTCGCCCGGCACGGCTGCGATCGCCGCGGCAGCGGCCATCCAGCCCAGGGCCATGGCAACCAGCAGCGCCAGCGGCACGGCCACGACCGGGGTGATGCCGAGCTGATGCGCGAACACCAGCCAGCCCAGCCGACCGCAGACGATCCCGGCCGGCACGCCGATCACCAGGGCCAGCCCGGCCAGCGTGATCGCCTGCCAGCCTAGGGTGCGCCGGACCTGCCAGGTGGTGAAGCCGAGCACCCGGAGGATGGCCAGGTCGCGCTGCCGACGCCGCACCGAGGTGATCAGCAGGTGGCCGATGGTCAGCAGAGCGACGCAGCCGAGGCCGGCCGCGAGCAGCTGCGGCAGGTCCTGCACCTGGCCGAAGTTGAGCAGGTCGGTGGGAGTGGCGGGACCGTCGACCACGAACTGGCCGGGCTGGCCCAGGCGTGCAGCCAGAGCCCGCCGGCCGGCCTGCGGGCTGACTCCCGCCTTGAACCGGACGAACACCGTGTCTGCAGAGAGGCTGAGCCCCGCGGGCAGCAGGTAACTGAGCCCGCCGGGGGTCAGTGCGGCGCCGGTACCGAGATCAAGCTCGTCACTCGTGGTGGGAAACACCGTGGTCCCGACGACCGTCATCCGCCGGGCCGGCTGGCCGTCTACCGAGACCGGCAGGGCCCCGCCGATCCGGGCCCGGGCCTGGTGGAGGGTCCGCGTACCCAGCGCGATCTCCCGGCTGGTCCGGGGCAGCCGGCCGGTCACCGGCGTAGGCAGGAAGGATGAGCCGGTGGCCGGGAGCACCAGCATGTCGGCCTCGGACGGCCCGATCTGGACGGGTCCGCCTGACAGCACCGTGGTCCACGCCGCCACCTGCGGGTCACGCCGGGCGGTCGCCTCGATGGGGGCGACATTGGGCAAAGCGGTGCCGGTCACCGCGGCGTCCCAGGTCACGCCAAAAAGGACCGGGGAAGCCAGCAGGTGGCTGATACAGCCACCGAACACGATCGCCGCGCTCAGCGCGGCCACGCCCACGGTCGCACTGGCCACCGCGCTGCCCACGGGAACGGCCGTCCGTCCCGCACCCCGGTGCAGGGCCAGGTGGACACCCATGGTCAGCGGTACAGGTCCCGGCGCCAGCCGGGGGATGCGCATGCGGCCCCGCGGCCGGGCCGGCCGTGCCGGGGGTGCCGGGGGTGCCGGGGCCGTGGCCCGCCATCCGGACCAGACCGAGCAGGCCACGGTGACGCCGATGGCGGCGAGCAGGCCAGTGGGCAGGACCAGCACATCGACGTCGGCCCCGGGTCGCGGTTCGGCCACCCGGGCCAGGCCCACCGGCAGCAAAGGGGACAGCGCGACGGCCAGCGCCGCGCCGGCCACCCCGCCCACAGCGCCGATCACCGCGCCCCGGACGGCACACGCCATCGTGAGCTGACTGCGGCTCATCCCGAGCGCCCGTAGCGTGCCGTAGTCCGTGGCTTCCAGGAGCGTCATCCGGGCCAGCAGCTGGCCCAGGATGAGCAGCCCGATGACGCCAAACAGCACGGCCAGCAGCCACAGTGCCACCGCTTGAGGGCTGATGGAACGCTGGGTGTTCCTAGATTGGAGGGACAGCAGCGAGGCTTCCGGGAGCTTCCTGTGCCCGGCCTTGCTGAGTTCGCGGAGTACCGCGGGCCAGTCCCGGCTGCCGTCACGGAACCGTAGCGCCACCTGGACGAACCCGCTCAGGGCCGGATGCGCCCGGTAGAAGGCGGGCGTACCCCAGGCGATGAACGTGCCGTTTCCCGGCTGCGGGGGGAACTCGGCCTGCGCCGCGTCGATCCCGGCGATGCGGAACACGAACGGGACCCGCCTGTCGGCCGTGGTTTCCATCGTCAGCCGCAAGGACCCGCCAGCCCGTAGGTGGAGCCGCTGGGCGAGGGTGAAGGACACGTTGATCTCGCCGGGCCGGTCCGGGTCGGCCAGGCGGCCGGACAGGATTTTCCGGCCCCAGAAGCGTCCGGGGACCGCGTCGCTGGCCGGGGCGATGAACTGCACAATGTTGGGCGACGGATTGAACGACTTGATCACCGTGCCCTCCGCGGCCTGGGGGACATGCAGTACGACCCCGGGCGGCAGAGTAGCGAACCTTGGGTTGTAAGGCACGGCGTCGACCAGGGCGTCCGGCGCTCGGCTCCAGTCCAGGAACCGGGCGTAGGCGGAGCCGGTCCGGCGCGCGCCGGCCACAGCCGTCATCACCCCACCGGCGGAGACCCCGACGATCAGGGCGAGCGAGAGCCAGGCCCGCCAGCGCCGCCGGGACTGTGAGCGCAGCAGCAGCCAGACCGCGGTCACCGGACGGGCCTTCCCAGACTGTGCCGGCTGGCTGGCCGGCACGCCGGTCCCGCGGGCCGCTGCCGGGGTTGCCCGGTCATCGCGTTACTCGGCCCGGAGCGCTGCCGCAGGCCGGATCTGGGCTGCGGTCCAGCCGGGCCCCAATGCGATCAGCGCGGCCAGCGCCAGGGTAACCGGGATGGCGGCGGCGCAGTTCGGCGCGCAAGGTCAGCCACAGTGAGGACATCATTCACTCCGCAGCACTGTGGCGGCCGGGATCCGGGCCGCGGTCCAGCCCGGCCCGGCGGCGATCA
>Ga0187875_10000504_pt1 | contig 32370 bp, 25 predicted proteins | sample June2016WEW_17_1_2_FD_132978 | JGI IMG/M metagenome (GOLD analysis project Ga0187875, IMG submission 132978) | Peatland microbial communities from SPRUCE experiment site at the Marcell Experimental Forest, Minnesota, USA - June2016WEW_17_10 | ecosystem: Environmental > Terrestrial > Soil >...
CGGCCGGACTGGGTTTCAAAGTTGCTGCCGTTCCGTTCTATTTGTGGGCGCCGGATACCTACGAAGGCGCTCCGGCCCCGGCGGCGGCGTTTATCGCCTCGGTTTCCAAGGTGGCCAGCTTTGCGTTGCTGATCTCCATCAGTACTGCGGCAGTGCACGTTCTTGATGGCGGGCACACAGTTCTGGTTAACCCGGGCTTTCTGGTTTCGTGGTCGCTGATTCTTACGGTGCTTTCCGCAGCCTCCATGGTGCTAGGGAACCTTGCCGCCCTGGCGCAGACGAGCGTGCGCAGGCTGGTGGCCTACTCCGCAGTTGCGCATGCCGGCTATATTCTTCTGGGACTCGCATTTTTCTCCTATTCCTCCCGCAGCGCAGGTGCATTGCTCTATTACGTCCTCACCTATGGCCTGACCACCATCGGCGCCTTCGGCGTGGTGGGAGTCGTGGAGCGCGCGACGGGCAGCGACCGTATGGAATCCTTCCTCGGCCTGCACAAGCGGAATCCGGTATTGGCAGCCGTCCTGCTGGTGCTGTTTCTTTCGCTCGCCGGCATTCCGCCGCTGGTCGGCTTCTGGGCCAAGTTCAATCTTTTTGCCGCTGTGCTTGGGGTCTCCGCAGGTCCGATTCCCTTTGCGCTGGTGGCTTTGGCGGTGGCGCTGAGCGCAGTCTCGCTTTACTACTATCTGCAGGTGCTGAAGCGCGCGTACGTGATGCAGGGAGCGGACGATACGCCTATTAAAGCTCATCCAGTTACGATGGTTGTGCTAGTGGCGATCGCCGCCGCTGTGGTGGTGCTCGGATGCTTCCCCGCGCTGCTCCAGGGGTGGATTGAGAGCTTTGTGCGATAACGCAAATATAGGACAAAACCTGCCAGAAATAATTGAACTAGAGGCTATGCTCACAAACCAAGAAAGGTTAAAAATGTTTTTATGGGATCAAAACAATTCTTTAAATTGCTTAATCTATGTAGTTAGTTAATACAAAATTTATTGTGGAAATGTGGTTAACAAGGTTACAGTAGATTTTCCCGGTTGATTGTATTTCTTGTTGCACTGTGAAGTTCCTCTGCACGTTTGTGAGGTATTTTTTATGGTCTGCCCGAAGTGTGAGTCTGCTTCAATATCCATTATCCCGGCGGAGATCCGGTTATATCGGAATAGCCCCCGCACGCTGAGTCATCCACCCATGACGCCTTCTCCCGATGTCCGGGTTTGCCTGGATTGCGGCTGGTCGGAATTCTGGATTCCGAAGTCGTGGCTTTCGGCGGGGTGGTTGCGTTCCATGCGTCCGCAGGTTGTTGTGAGTGGGCCGTCGATCACCCAGCCGAATGTGGCTGTTGTGACCACGTAAATTTGGTGCAGTGTAAGACCTGGGCTCGAATGGCTCGTTGCTCTCGCTGGCGCTGCCTGCTATTGGCATGCTCGCTTGCGGGTGAAGATACTTAACGTCAAACGCATATAATGATGCGATATGACGACGAAATCCTACCCTTCTCAGCCGGCCGTTCCCTCCCAACCCAGTAAGTACTTACGCGACGTGGTCCGGCGCAACCGCCAGGGCAAGACGGCCGGAACTTACGCCGTTTGCTCGGCGCATCCGGCGGTGCTCGATGCATCGATTCGCCAGTCGCTGGCCGATGGAATGGTGCTGCACGTGGAATCCACATCCAGCCAGGTGAACCAGTTTGGCGGATATACGGGCAGCACGCCCGCAATGTTTGCCGCCGAGATTCGCGGAGCCGCGGAGAAGTTGGGACTTCCCGCATCGCGGGTGCTGCTGGGATCGGACCATATGGGGCCGTATTACTGGCGCAAAGAGCCTGCCGCGACCGCCATGGCCAACGCCCGCGAGCTTACCGCGCAATGCGTGCTGGCCGGCTACCAAAAATTTCATCTGGACGCGAGCATGGCCTGCGGAGGTGACCCCACGGTGCTGCCCGTGGCAACCATAGCCGAACGTACCGCCGAGTTGTGCAAGGTTGCGGAAGAGAGCTTTGCTGGGCTGCCCAAGGGCTCGCCCCGGCCGCTGTATGTGATTGGGACGGAGGTTCCGGTGCCCGGCGGAGAAGTGGCTGAAGGCGAAGCGCCGCTGCCCACCACGCTCAAGGATCTGAATGAGTCGTTGGAAGCATTCAAGGCGGCCTTCGTGGCGCATGGTCTCGAATCTGCGTGGGAGAACGTGATCGGGATGGTTGTGCAGCCGGGAGTGGAGTTTGGCGATACCTCAATCTTTGAATATGACCCGAAGAAGGCCCAGCACCTGGTGAAGGGATTGCCGGCCAGTCCGGAGCTGATCTTTGAGGCTCACTCCACCGATTACCAGACACCGCTGAGTCTGGCGCGCCTGGTGAACGATCACTTCGCCATTCTGAAGGTGGGACCGTGGCTGACCTTCGCCTACCGGGAAGCTGTTTTTGCGCTAGAGATGATTGAGCACGAGATGCCGGAGCACAAGAACGGCGCATCGCGAGTGCGCGAGGTGCTGGAGGCTGAGATGCTGCGCAACCCGGCAAACTGGAAGCCGTACTACCACGGTGACGAAGCGCAACAGAAGTTCGCACGCGCCTACAGCCTGAGCGACCGCTGCCGTTACTACTGGCCGCAGCCGCCCATCCAGCAGGAGGTTGACCAGCTGCTGCACAACCTGAGCAGCCCGCTTCCGCTGGCGCTGCTGAGCCAGTACCTGCCGGATGAGTATGTCGCTGTCCGCGATGGCACCATTGAGAACTCTGCGACTGCGATCATTCGCCATCATATCCAGAGCGTGCTGAAAGTGTATGCGGCGGCTTGCGAGGCTAAAGCTAGGCAAGAGTGCACATAGTATAGATGAGGTCAATAGATTAGCCATGAAGAAGATGATCCTCATTGCGTTTTTGCTAGCCTTCTATGCCTCAACATCTTGTCCACAGGAGCAGCCGCGACAGCTCGTCGTTCATGCTGGACACTGTCTTGTGGTCAAGGGTTTTCTCCCATCATCAAGAGCTAAAATTCTAAGTTTCGGGTACTTTCTTGATGAGAAGTCTTATCCAGGAGATAAGGTTCTCTACGTGGTAAACTTTGCCTCTCCAACCAGATCGAACGGATTGGTCTTTGCAATTTTTTTAACACGAGACGGCGATCATCAAGTTTTCAATATTCAAAACAAAGCCAGCTTTGTTTTATCCAAAGAAGATGTGCATGGAGTATCTTTTGTAGATCCGCCGTTAGGAGGCACTTGGACGCAGGGGCGTCTCGCATCGGCCATTGATCAGATCGAGGAGCAACCCAGGCTTGCTATTCCTGTTAGAGATTTTCTCGCTGTGGATGCTTCTAGTAGTTGTGAGTCGTACACCGATCCGCAGCCCAAAAGGAGCGACAGATAACGGTCGCCGGGTGCCCACCCTTGAAGGTTGTGCTGCGGCGCGATGGAGTTGATAAGGATTTCGATTTTTTGATTGTTACAGGATCGATCAAGCCCCGGTCTCCGCCGATGAGACAATGGGATAGGGATAGAAACAATGCAGACCTTTGCACACGAGATGTTGCGCGAGATTTACGAGCAGCCTGAGGCGTTACGGCGCACGGTGGCGCTTTATTTCGCAGACAAGAAGCTGAAGCCGGAGATAACCAGCAAGCTGGCGAAATGGACCACCCCTGAGGGCGAGGTTCTGATTGCGGCTTCGGGCTCAAGCCGGCACGCCGGTGTGGCCGGGGAGATTTTGCTTGAAGACCTGTGCGGACTGGCCGTCGACGTGGAGTATGCCAGCGAATACAGCACCCGCCGCAGCAAGGATCATCGCCATCCCAGTGTGCTGGTGCTCTCGCAGTCGGGCGAGACCTCCGACACGCTGGCCGTGCTGCGCGAGGCGCGCCGCCGCGGGGAAAAGACGCTGGCCATTACCAACGTTACTGATTCCACCATGGCGCACGAGGCCGACGTCTCCATGCCACTGGGTGCTGGAGTGGAAAAGGCGATTCCTGCCACCAAGAGCTTTACCTGCCAGTTGGCGGCGCTGTTTCTGCTTGGATTGTATGAAGCGCGGCGGCTGGGACGGTCCGACGGACCGGAGATTTCGGCAAACATTGAGCGGCTGATGGCGCTGCCTGCAAGCATTGAAGAGCAGCTCGACGGCTGGCGGCAGCAGATGGCCGAGATGGCCGCCAAATACAAATCCGCTTCGACCTTTCTCTTTCTCGGACGCGGAATTCACTACGCAATTGCCCGCGAGGGAGCCCTGAAGATGAAAGAAGCTTCCTACGTTCCCGCCGAGGGCTATCCTGCGGGCGAGCTGAAGCACGGACCCAATGCGCTGGTCAGCGACCAGTTGCCCTTGGTGGTGATGGCCACAGTGGACCGCGCCCTCGAGGGATCGGTCTTGCGCTATGAAACGACGCTTCAACTGCTGCGCGACCTGAAGGGGCAGGGGGCCTGGGTGATTGCCCTTGCCAATGCCGGCGACAAGAAAGTGCCCCATCTGGTGAGCGATTGCGTCGAGGTGCAACCGGCCACCGAGTACCTGCTGCCCATCGCCGAAGTAATCCCTTTGCAATTGTTTGCTTATTTCATGGCGCTGGAACACGGCGTGGACGTGGACCGGCCCAGGAATCTATCGAAGGCTGTGGTCGAAAGATAGCTCACCGGCTCATTCGAGTTGATGAGGCACTGCTTATAAAGCCCTGCAATCGTGCTACTTACTCCGTGAAAGGCGCGAGTACGCGTCGTCCTGAGTGGCATTGTCGTCTGAGACTCTCGCGACAAATATCGTATACTCGTAAATAAGCAATCATAAGCCCACCAAAACAAGGAGATTCCTACATGCTGGACCAGAAATTGAGCGTGGCTTTCTACGGCCACACGAGACAGTACCACAATATTAAGGCGGAGATCGACGCCGAGATCAAGGCTGTTTTGGAGAGCGGCCAGTACGTAATGGGACCGGTCGGCAAACGGTTTGAGCAAGAGTTGGCGGCGTTTCACGGCACCAAATACGCCATCGGCGTAGGCAACGGCACGGATGCCATCTGGCTGGCGCTTGAAGCACTCGGCGTCGGCGAAGGCGACGAAGTCATCACCCACACCAACACCTTCTTCGCCACTGCTGAGGCGATTTGGCTGCGCCGGGCGACTCCCGTTTTTGTCGATTGCGACCCGAAGACGAAGTGCATTGATCCCACCAAGATTGAGGCGGCCATTACGCCCAAGACCAAGGCCATTATCCCCGTCCATCTCTACGGGCAATGCGCCGACATGAAGGCCATCAAAAAGATCGCCGACAAGCACAAGCTGTTTGTAATTGAAGACAATGCCCAGGGCATCGCCTCTGCCGGCGACGGTTTCAAGGTCGGCGAATTGAGCGATGCAGTCGCCACCAGCTTCATCATCCAGAAGAACCTGGGATGCTTTGGCGACGGCGGAGCGATTGTCACCAACAACTCTGAGGTCGACCGCATTGTGCGCAAGCTGCGCAACCACGGCTCAGAAAAGCGTTCCTGCCATAGCATCGGCTACAACAGCCGCCTCGACGATCTGCAAGCCGGCATCCTCAGCGCCAAGCTGAAGCACATCGACGAGTGGAGCGACCAGCGCCGCGCGTGGGCTGCCCGCTACACCAAGGGCCTCTCCGGCGTGAAGAACCTGACGCTGCCCTACGAGACCCCCGGCTACCGTCACGTCTATCACCTCTACGTGGTCGAGACCAAGAACCCGGCACTCCGCGACTCATTCCTCAAGTTCCTGCACGACGAAGGCATTGACGCGAAGTGCCACTACGACATCGCGATCCACAAGCAAGAGGGATATCCCTGGGGCCGCCCAGCCCGCATCGTCGGATCGGTCGCCAACTCGGAATACAACGCGGCCGCCTGCATCTCGCTGCCGATGTTCCCCGAGCTCACCGCCGAGGAAGTGGATTACACCATCGCCAAGGTCCTCGAGTGGGACGGGAGGACTAAGTGAGCAAGAAGTACCGGGTTGTGGTTGTAGGCATGGGAAAGCGGGGCATGCATCATGCCTTGGCTTTCCAGGCCAACGACCGCTTTGAGGTAGCGGGAGTCTGCGATATCGACCCCACTCGTCTGGATGCGGCGGCGGCCAAGTTTGGCGCCGCCAAGGGCACCGATGCTAGCGAATTGTGCGCCAGGGTCAAGCCCGACATCTTCTGCTTCTGTACCCTCCCCAACCTTCGCACTCCCATGATCAAGGCGGGAATCGAAGGCGGAGCGCGGCTGATCGCCTTTGAGAAGCCGGTAGCGCTGACCACCAAAGAAGGCTTTGAAGTGAAGCGCATGCTGGACGCGGCCAAGGTGAAGGCCGTGGTGAGCCATCAGCACCGCTACGGAGAGCACTATCGCAAGGTCAAGGAGATCGTTGCCAGCGGCGCGTTGGGCCACGTGCATACGGTCTACGGCACCTCCACGGGCTGGATGACGCACATGCTTTCGCATTTGATCGACTACACGCGCTGGTACAACGCTGAGGCTCCGGCCCAGTGGGTGATGGCGCAGGCAGCCGGTCGCGGCAAGCTGACCGACAACCATCCTTCTCCGGATTACATCGCCGGATTTGTCCAGTTCGCCAACGGCGTGAGGGGCATCTACGAGTCCGGAGCCGGTGCGCCGGATATTCCTGAGGCCGAAGCCTGGTGGCGCAAGTGCCGCATCGGCGCGCAAGGCACGGACGGCTACGCTGAAGTCATCACCGGTGGCGGCTGGCGCGCAGTCACCAAGGACGGCGCTTCATCAGGGCCCGGCAACATGAACTACGACCTAGACATGCCTCCCTACGTGCAGGAGATGGCCGATTGGCTCGACGACGACAGCAAGCTCCACTCGTGCAACTTCGCGAGCGCCTATGCGGGTTTTGAGATCATGATGGGCCTCGTCCGCTCAGCAACGTTGGGCGGGCAAGTGGCGCTTCCTCTGGTCGGCGCAATGGACGAGATCGAGTTGTTGAAGACTCATGTGGCCGATCGCCCAGTGCTTCTCTCGTCACCGGTCAACGCAAAGGAATTCGGAGTGGCTTGATCTCGCCGAATTTTCGATTAAAAAAGGAACCTGCGCAATGCGGGTTCCTTTTTTGTGCTCATTTCAAAACCATTAGGTGCAGGTCGACTTCCCCTCAAAGTGAGCTTCAATCTGTTCCAGCGTCAGGCCTTTGGTCTCAGGAAGCCAGAACGCGGCCACCAGGAAGTAAATGACCGTGAGCCCAGCAAAGAGAAAGAAGATAGAGGAGTATCCATAGCTGCCGACGAAAGGAAGAAAAATCGCCGCCAACGTAGTGGATACAAGCTGATTGATCGTCAGCGCGATGCTCATTCCATTGGAGCGAATGCGAGTCGGCATCAGTTCCGAAAGGGCAAGCCAGACGCACACACCCGGACCAAGCGCAAAGAACGCCCTGAACACATAAAGCCAGAAAGCCACAAGCCAGCCGTGGCTGGCATTCGGAACTCGACCCACCAATGCCTTCTGGATCTTCAGCGGCGCGTTCTGAGCCGCGTTCAAGTCGCCAAGTGGATTTTTGAAAAACGCCGAAACGCGGTTGGCGGGAATGCAGCTTGCGCGCGTCATTTTCAACGGAACGGACCCCGAGTCGCCGGAACGCACATATGTGGTTGAGGCCGTGAAGTCTCCGTAGGAGTAAATTACGGCAAGTGATGCACGATCGCTGCCGATATCGCTTCCCGTATACCCCTCCGTAGCCAGCAGCTTGCCTGCCTCTGCAGGATCGAAGCGCAGGGTCAGCTCCTGGCTTGGGCCCACCATGGTCTGTACCTGTCTGCGGCAATCCACGCTCTTCTTTTCCGTTCCAAGAAACACGATCCCAACAGCAACCAATGAAACGACGATTCCGCTGGTGCCCAGAACCAGCAGAAACTTGCGCCCCTTGCGATCGACGAGCGTCACCCCCACCATGGTCATGCCGAAATTCACCAGCGTGAAGATGACATAACCCCAGTGCGCCTGCACATCGGAAAGTCCGCCTTGCAGCAGGATGCTGGTGTTATATCCGAGGATCGAATTCACACCGGTGGCCGTATTGCAGAAGAGAATGATGCAGGCCAGCAGAAATGGAATTACATACTTCCGGCGCAAAAGAGAATCCTTGATCTTCTGCCCAGCGACCTGCCGGGAATTTTTCCTGGCCTCTGATGCCTGCGCCGCTTGTTCCATCTCTTTCAATTCAAGATCGGCCTGTTCCGCGCTCCGGGAACGAAGCAGGGCCTCATAGGCCAACTCCTTCTTTCCTTTTTTGAAAAGCCAGCGTGGTGATTCGCTAACAAACAGGCTGCCGACCACGAATAGCACGCCAGGCGGAAGGGATGCCCAAAAGATGCTCCGCCATGCCTGGTCCTTGAAGGCAAAAATCGTTGCGGCACCGGCGACAGTGGCCACGGCGGCTACGCGGTAACTGAAGTAAATGCCGGCTCCCGCCGCGGCAACGTAGCCCAGTGTGAGCAGCCACTGGAAAAAGCCCGTTCCTTTGCCTCGATTGGACGCCGAAAGACATTCTGCCAGATACAGCGGAATCACCACTCCCACCAGTCCGCCGCTGACTCCTTGTAACAGCCGTCCCCAAAACAAAGGCTCATAGCCGTGCGACAGGGCAATCATCGGAATGCTCACGATGAACGATGCGCCGCTCAGGAGCATCACCGGTTTGCGGCCCAGCCAGTCGACAAGAATTCCCGCAAATAATGTGGAGATGACACTGCCCAGCAGAACAGCCGCAACAATAATGGAAAGCTGCGAAGCGGTGAGGCCGGAGGTCGCCTCAAGATAAGGTAATGCGCCGCCAATGATGCCTATATCGATCCCATACAGCAGACCGCCCAAGCCGGCCACCAGCATCAAAAACTGGTTATAGAACCGCCTTGCCTGTGCGCCGTCCTCAGCAAGCGTCTTAGTGGAATGGATGGCGGTCATTAAGATATAGATTACTCCGCGCTGCTGCCCGCCTCTCTACCTTCCGCGCAAAGCGGAATGTATCATAGTAGAAGAAGTACTCAGCTCTGTGATGGTGCGTCCATCCCATCGCACTCAGCACTCATTCAGCCAATCTCATTCGATTGCAAACGGTTGATTTTTCGATATTCAAAACTGATCATGCCAATCACTCACATTTCGGTCCGCGGGGCACGGCAGCACAATCTTCGCGACATCAACGTGTGCATTCCCCGCAACACGCTTACGGTGGTCACCGGACTTTCCGGATCGGGCAAGAGCTCGCTTGCTTTCGATACGATTTATGCCGAGGGCCAGCGCCGCTACGTGGAGACTCTTTCCGCCTACGCTCGCCAATTCCTCGACCAGATTGAGCGGCCCGATGTGGATTCCATAGAAGGCCTCAGCCCGGCAATTTCAATTGAACAGAAGACCACCAGCCGCAGTCCTCGCTCCACCGTGGGCACCATCACTGAAATATACGATTACCTGCGCCTGCTCTATGCCTCGATCGGCATGCCCCACTGTCCCAACTGCGGAAGGCCCATCAGCCGCCAATCCGCCGATCAGATTGTGCAGCGCATTGTTGAACTCGGCAAGGGAGAACGCGTCACCATCATGGCTCCCATCGTGCGCGGCCGCAAAGGCGAGTTCAAGGACCTGCTCGACCAGATTGACCAGCAGGGTTTCCGCGCCCGCGTCGACGGTGAGATGCGCGATTTATCTGAACCCGTCATTCTCGACCGGCGCAAAAACCACACCATAGAAGCCGTCATCGATCGCATTCTTTTGAAGCCGCCGGCGCCGGGCGCGCCACCACTCGCCCCTGGAAAGCCTTCGGTTGAAAAGCGCCTCGACCAGGCTGTCGCCAAGGCGCTGCAAATGGCAAATGGACTGGCGCTGGTTGCCGTATCCGGAGCCCCGGATCATCAGGAGCAGTTGTTCTCCTCCAGCATGGCCTGTCCTGATTGTGGCCTCGACGTACCCAAGCTCGAGCCGCGCAGCTTCAGCTTCAACTCCACCTTCGGCGCCTGCACTGAGTGCCACGGCCTGGGCTCGCTCTACGACCTCGACCCCGCCAAGATCATTACCGACTGGTCAAAGCCGCTGCTCGACGGCGCGCTCGGACCCGGCTCCTCATCGCAATACCTGCTCAAGCTCATCCACCTGGCCGCCGACCGCTATGATATCGACCTCTCGATTCCATTCGAAGATCTGCCTCCGCGCCAGCAGCACATCCTTGTTTACGGCCCTCCCAAAGGCGAAGCACCGCGCACCGGCTTTCACGGAATCTTGAGCTTCCTCCACGACTCCATTGACGAGGCCCGCAGCGACGGCTATCGCGAGTACATGATGACCTTCATGTCCGCGACGCCCTGCCCTGTTTGCCGAGGCAAGCGCTTGCGCCCGGAATCGTTAGCGGTCAAGATCGGGGGCTTCTCTATCGCAGACTTCACCGCCCTTCCGCTTAACCGTGCCCTCTCGGCAGCCATCAATTTAAAGTTTACTGAGCGTGAGTCGCTGGTTGCCGAGCGCATCCGCCGCGAGATCGTCGAGCGCCTCGAATTCCTCTGCGCCGTCGGCCTCAACTATCTCTCACTGAACCGCAACGCCGCCACGCTCTCCGGCGGCGAAGGCCAACGCATTCGCCTGGCCACGCAGATCGGTTCGCGGCTTCGCGGTGTCCTCTACGTTTTGGACGAGCCTTCCATCGGCCTTCACCAGCGCGACAATAACCGGCTGATTCAGGCTCTCGAAAAACTCCGCGACCTGGGCAACACCGTCCTCGTCGTCGAGCATGACGAAGAGACCATCCGCCACGCCGACTACGTTCTCGATCTCGGTCCCGGCGCAGGCCGTTTGGGCGGGCGGGTGGTCGCCGAAGGCACACCGGCCGAGATTATGGCCTGTCCGGAATCGCTCACCGGCCGCTACCTCTCCGGCGAGGCCACCATGCTGCAGCGCACTCGCCCGCGCCCACTTACCAGCAAGTGGCTAACAGTCACCGGAGCCCGCGAGCACAATCTGCAGGACGTGACCATCCGCATTCCTCTCAGTGTTATGACCGTCGTCACCGGCGTCAGCGGCAGCGGAAAAAGCACGCTCATCAACGACATTCTTTACCGCTCGCTGGCGAAGACCATCTACGGCTCACGCGAGGATCCTGGCGCGCACGACGCTCTCACCGGCGCAGAGCAACTCGACAAGGTGATCCGCATCGACCAGTCTCCCATCGGACGCACTCCGCGCTCCAATCCGGCCACCTACACGCAGGTTTTCTCGCCCATCCGAGACCTCTTCGCCATGCTGCCCGAGTCTCGCGAGCGCGGCTATAAGGCAGGCCGTTTCAGCTTTAACGTGACCGGCGGCCGCTGCGAGGCCTGCCAGGGTGATGGACAACGCCGCATTGAAATGAGCTTCATGCCCGACGTTTACGTGCAGTGCGAAGTCTGCAACGGACGCCGCTACAACCAGGAGACCCTGGCCGTAAAATTCCACGGCCACTCCATCGCCGACATTCTCGACCTCACCATTGAAGATGCGCTTCCGGTGCTAAGCGACGTGCCGCAAGTGCGCCAGAAGCTGCAAACGCTGGTCGACGTGGGCCTGGGCTACGTGCACCTGGGCCAGAGCGCAACCACTCTCTCCGGCGGCGAAGCGCAGCGCATGAAATTGGCCCGCGAACTGAGCAAGCGCCAAACCGGGCGGACTCTTTATCTGCTCGACGAGCCCACTACCGGCCTCCACTTTGACGACGTGCGCAAGCTGCTTGAAGTGCTCCATCGCCTCGTCGATCTGGGCAACTCCGTCATCATCATCGAGCACAACCTCGACGTCATCCGCAACGCCGACTGGATTCTCGATCTCGGACCTGAAGGTGGCGAAGACGGCGGCCGCGTCGTGGGTGAAGGAAGGCCTCAAAAAATTGCTGCCATTCCCGGCTCTTACACCGGCCAGTTCCTCACTCGCTATTACGCCTCTTCTAACGGAAAACTTGCGCCGGTGGAACTCGACGCAGATTTCGTTCTTGTCGATTCATCCATTCCCCTCTTATCAGGGCAAGCTGAAGGAGAGCAGAAATCGAAAACAGCAAAACCAAAGCGTGCTCGGAAAAACACTCCCGCCGAAGACGACCTCGCTGCTACGCGCGCAAAAACGAGCAGCCCTGCTCCAACTGAGACAATTAAAAATTCTTCAGGTCCTCGAAAAAAGAAAACGGGCATCGTATGAGCACGTTCCCTGGGCGAGATCCCTTCCATCCCGAACCCTCTTCACCTCGCCCGGAATCAACCTCTATGGCGGAAGGCTTTCCTCCGCCTGAACAAGACCAAATTCCAAATACCATTCAAGACCTCACTCATCCCGAAGACGGTCCCCCCGTCGATCTTCCTCTCTTCCAATCCTGGTACCAGCCCGCGCCCCCGCCTCCCGCGCGTATTCCTCATCTCAGTCATCTCCTGATCCTTGGAATGCTTACCTGTTTGGGCCTTCTATGCTCTATTCTGCTCACTGAAGCCGCTCTTCACTTTCATCTCTACGGCATCTCGACACCAGAAAAGGCTACGGATGACATTCATTACACACTGGGTAATATGGTGGTTCTCTATCTCGTCCCTTTCGCCGCCAGCCTCCTGATTTTTCCCCTCATGTGGCGCAGGAGCTTCTTTGCCGGCCTGCAATGGAATGCCAAAACAGCCCTGCACCTGCGCAAGCGGCTCTTTAGCGCAGCCTTAGCTTGCTTCGTGCTTGCCCTGGCCGACGGTATGCTGATGCCCGGCCCATCCAACGCACCCATCGAAAAGCTCTTCCAGACCTCCGCTCAGGCATGGCTGCTTTTTGCCTTCGGTGTAACCTTTGCGCCCTTCTTTGAAGAGATCTTTTTTCGCGGTTTTCTTCTGCCCTCTCTCTGCACAGCCTGGGACTGGACAGGCGAGCAAATCAATCACACCCAACCGCCCTCGCTCGGCGAGAACGGCCATCCGCAGTGGTCCATCCAAGCCATGGTTGTTGGTTCCATTCTCACCAGCATTCCCTTCGCCTGGATGCATGCCGAGCAGACCGGCTATTCCCTGGGCCCGTTCCTATTGCTTGCCTGCGTAAGCCTGGTTCTCTGCTGGGTGCGGCTCACCACTCGCTCCCTTTCAGCCAGCGTAATGGTCCATGCCTGCTACAACTTTCTGCTCTTCTCTCTTATGCTTTGGGGCACAAGTGGCTTTCAGCATCTCGACAAGAAATAAGCTTGAGCAACGCACGCTCTGTCTGGTCAAATATGCAAATGATCGCGCCCAGAAAAGTATTCGTATTCATCGCCATCGCGGCGGCTGCCGCGTGCCTGCCTGCGCAGGATCGCTCCTACGGGCGTTCCGTGGTTTCCACGCAATACGGCATCGTCGCCACCAGCTACGTGCAGGCTTCACAGGCGGGCGCGCGCGTTCTGGAGCAAGGCGGCTCCGCGATCGACGCGGGCATAGCAGCCAATGCCGTGCTGGGGGTTGCCGAACCCATGACCAACGGAATCGGCGGCGACCTCTTCGCAATTTATTGGGACGCAAAGACCGGCAAGCTCTACGGCCTGAATGCTAGCGGTTGGGCGCCCAAGGCGCTGACCATCGAGCATCTGCAAGCCAAGGGCATCACCGAAATGCCGCAATCCGGCATCGATTCCGTCACCGTGCCCGGCGTTGTAGATGGGTGGACGAAGCTCCATGATCGATTCGGCAAGCTGCCCTGGCGTGATCTCTTTCAACCGGCAATCTTCTACGCGCAGAACGGTTATTCGGTACCCGAAATAATTCACAGCTATTGGAAGGGCGCTGAGGATGCAATGACGAAGACCCGCGAAAGCAGGCGCGTCTTTCTGCCCGGTGACAAAGCGCCTGAGACTGGCGAGATGTTTCGCAATCCCGATATTGCCAAGGCGTTGACCATGATTGCCAACGGGGGCGAATCGGCCTTCTACAAAGGTGCCATCGCGCAGGCGATCCTCAAAACCTCCAATGCATTCGGAGGAACCATGACCGCCGATGACCTGGCTGAATACTCGGTGGAGTGGGTCGAGCCCATCTCAACCACCTACCGCGACTGGACAGTCTATGAACTCCCGCCCAACGGCGACGGCATGGCCGCGCTGGAGATGCTGAATATCATGGAGCAGTTCAAGCCCGCCGCCGACGGCCCTCATAGCGCGGCTGAATTGCATACCAGAATCGAAGCCATGAAGCTGGCCTACGCTGACGTCAAAGCCTACGACGGCGATCCACGCTTCGGAGAAATCCCGGTGAAGAAGCTGCTCTCAAAACAATATGCCGCGCTGCGAGCCGCCCTCATCGATCGGGCAAAGGCAAATTGCAGCGTCGCTCCCGGCGCGCTCCCTGCGAGCGATACGACTTACTTTTCAGTCATCGACCGCGAGGGAAATATTCTCTCCATCATTCAGAGCAACTACAATTCCTTCGGATCCAGGGTCACTGTGCAGGGGATGGGTTTCGCGCTCCAGAATCGCGGCGGGCTTTTTTCGCTCGATAGCAAATCGCCCAACGCCCTCGCCGGGCATAAGCGCCCCTTTCACACCATCATTCCTGCATTCATGCAGAACGGAGACCAGCATATCGGATTCGGCATCATGGGCGGAATGAATCAGCCGCTGGCGCACGCGCAATTCGTCTCCAACGTTGTGGATTACAAGATGAGCATTCAGGCCGCATTGGAAGAACCTCGCTTTACCGTGGACGCAAAACTCGGCTGCAATATTCTGATCGAGTCACGCGTTACGCCGGAATCGATCGATGCCCTGACAAAGATGGGCCACGTGCTTCAAGTGCGCAAGGAGTACTCATCGGCGATGGGGCGTGGGCAGGCAGTCATGCGCGACAGTGCGGCAAAGGTCAACTTTGGCGCCTCCGATCCGCGAACTGACGGCGCGGCGATCCCAGAAGCGCCGAAGATTTCAGAATCGGCGCAGTAAGAAAAATCCCAAGTACAGAAATGACTCACGACCCGTTACAATCAGAACCGATGACCACCCACGCCCAACAGCTTCTTGCTCTACTCGCCCGGCAAAGCTTTCGCCTCGGCCAATTCAAGCTCTCCTCCGGCGGCACCAGCGACTACTACGTCGATTGCCGCACCACCACACTCCACGCCGAGGGTGGCCGCCTCACCGGACACGCAGTCCTTGAACTTCTCGAAGCCAATAAAGTTGACGCAGAAGCCGTCGGCGGGCTCACCTTGGGTGCCGATCCCATCGCCTCCAATGTGGCCACGGCCAGCGCCTGGCGCGCGATCTCCAACCCTGCCGCTCCACTCATCAACGGTTTCCTGGTCCGCAAGGCGGAGAAGACTCACGGTACCGGCCGACGTATTGAAGGCTTCAATCAACCAGGTGCACGCGTAGTCATCGTGGACGACGTCTGCACCACGGGCGCCTCAACTATCAATGCCATCGAAGCCGCCCGCGAAGCCGGAATGGTCGTCGCCGCCGTGGTCTGCATCGTCGAACGTGAAGAAGCGAACGGCCGCCCCGCCGTTGAAGCCGCCGCTCAGGGCGCTCCGTTTTTCAGTCTATTCACGGCCAACGACGTCCGCGCCGAACACATTCGCCAGCAGCAATCAGCAAATTAAGTTGGCAGACCTGCTCCTCATCGCCGTTCGCGAAAAAAGCTCCTCAGCAACTCAGCCGCTTCATCACCAAGAATTCCCTGCTCCACTGTCATCTGGTGGTTAAGCTGCGGGTGATTCAGCACGGTAAGCACCGATCCAGCAGCACCGGCCTTGGGATCGGCGGCAGCAAAGACCAGACGGTCAAGCCGCGCATGAATCATCGCCCCCGCGCACATCGCGCATGGCTCCAGCGTTAGATACAGAGTGCATCCATCGAGCCGATAATTGCCCAGCGCAGCAGTAGCCGCGCGCAAGGCAACAATCTCCGCATGCGCCGTCGGGTCCAGATCGCGCAGCACACGATTCTGCCCCCGTGCCACAATTTCTCCCTCGCGCACTATCACCGCTCCAATCGGCACTTCTCCAGCCTCGGCGGCCAGGCGAGCTTCAACCAGAGCGGCACGCATGAATTCATGATCGGCTGTCATCGTCACAATGCCAACGCTGCCGGCTGCTGCTGAGTCATGCAGTGCAGCGTCCCCAATCCCCACACAAGGTCCACGCAGTGAATCCCAATCACTTCGCGCCCCGGAAATGCCCTTGCCAGCGTATTCAGCGCCATGCGATCGTTGGGATCGTGAAAAGTCGGTACCAGCACCAGGTCATTGGCAATAAAAAAATTCGCATAACTGGCCGGCAGTCTTTGACCATCGAAAACCACAGGTCGCGGCATGGGCAGCTCTACCAGCGTGAATTGCTTTCCTTCGCCTGTACGCGCCGCCTTCAGACGCTTCAGGTTTTCTCTCAGCGGCGCATGATTTGGGTCACTTTTATTCGGCTCAACGCAGGTCACAATCGTCGCCGGCCCAACGAATCGAGAAATATCGTCCACGTGCCCATGCGTATCATCACCCACGATTCCCGCACCAAGCCAGATCACCCGATCGATGCCCAGAAAATCGTGAAACACCTGCTCTATTTCCTCGCGGCTCACGCCTGGATTCCGCTGCTGCACATCGCTCAGCAGGCACTCCTCCGTGGCCAGCAAAATCCCCGCGCCGTTGGTATCGATCGCGCCGCCTTCGAGCACCACGTGCCGTGCTAAGCCGTCGGCCACTTCAACGGTTGGCTTCCACTCCGGCAATCCAAGCAGGCTTGCCACGCGCCCCGGTACCTTATCGTCGAACTGCCAGTTGGAATACTTTGCCCACGCATTGAAGCGCCAGTTGGTAATGCCCACCCGCCCTTCCGCGTCGCGCACAAAGATCGGACCTGAATCGCGGGTCCAACTGCGGTTGGTGGGCCAGAGATGAAAACTCACGCGGTCGAGATTCGCTCCAGCCTTCTCCAGAATTCCGTCCACGCGCCTCTGCGCCTTCGCATCCTCAACCAGGATGTGCACCCGCTCATGCACAGAGAGCTGCCGCACGATCTCCGTATAGATCCACGGAATCGCCTGAAACTTGCCCGGCCAGTCTTCAGGATTGTGTGGCCACGCCAGCCACGTAGCCGCGTGCCGCTCCCACTCGGCTGGCATGCGGTAGCCCAATGCTCGCGGCGTGGCTGCAGGCGCAAGAGATTCGGTCATGACTGTTTTGGATCTCCGTCCTGCGACTTCATCTTCATCGGATCGAGATAGCGCTGGGTGATGCCCACGTACGCGTCGATCCGGCGGTCGCGAAGAAACGGCCAGTTGCGGCGCGTCTCTTCAATCAGTCCCAGGTCGATCTCGCCGATCAGGATCTCCTCCGCACCGTGCGAGGCTTTGGCGATCACGCGCCCAAAGGGATCAGCTAGAAAACTTCCGCCCCAGAACTCCAGCCCCGGTCCCGCAGCACGATTTCCTAGTATGTCTCCGTGCTCCACGCCCACTCGATTCACCGCGGCCACATAGACGCCGTTGGCGATTGCATGCGCTCGCTGGATCGTCTGCCAGGCATCATATTGTGCCGCGCCGAATTCATCTTTCTCCGCCGGATGCCAGCCGATTGCCGTGGGATAAAACAGCACCTCGGCCCCCTGCAAAGCTGCAATCCGCGCGCCCTCGGGATACCACTGATCCCAGCAAACCAGTGTACCTATGCGGCCAAAATCTGTATCCACAGCCTGAAATCCTAAATCCCCCGGCGCAAAGTAATACTTCTCGTGGTAGAGCGGATCGTCCGGAATATGCATCTTGCGGTACACCCCTGCGATGGCACCGTCCGCATTCAGCGTTACCGCCGTGTTGTGATAAAGCCCTGGGGCGCGGCGCTCAAAGAGCGAAGCAATAATCGCAACCCGAAACTCACGCGCCACTGCAGCCAGCTTTTCTGTTGAGGGGCCTGGGATCTCTTCTGAAAGATCAAAAGGCGCAAGCTCTTCGCGCTGGCAAAAATACTGTGTTTTGAAAAGCTCCGGCAGGCAAACGACGTTCGCGCCCAGCTTCGCAGCCTCGCGAATGCGCTCGACCGCCGAAGCAAAGTTCGCCTCCGGATCCGCGCCCATGCACATCTGCACAAGGCCTACAGTATATTTGCGTGCATTCGCCATTGCTTTACCGGCAATCCTTCTTAATGCCCATGCAGCAAGGCCAACCCCGCCCGGCGGAATTGGCCTCAGCTTATCCGAACATCCAAACCCTTACTCTTCCAAAATCAAAACCGCGGCGGCAATCGTGGTGGTCCACTTTCCCCGCTTATCTCCCACTGCCGACTGCGTAATATTGCTGGTGCGAACGATCTTGTTGGAGATGCGATAAATCTCCTTTTTCTCGTCCCAGCTCGTATCCGGATCAAATTCCACGTCAAGCGTGGTCGCCAGCATCTCTGCTGCCAACTCCTCGGCGTACTCACCTGCCTGATCCTCTGTCTCGCCAAAGCTATGATGCTCGCTCAGGTAACCGTAAGTATTGCGATCCGCGGGAATAGCGACGCCGATGCTCGCTACGATAAGCCGGTGCGGCTCGCGTGTGGAGTTCTCCGCAATGACCGAAAAAACCACTTCGCCGTCATTCAGGTACTTCTGCCCTTCCTTGCGTGTAATCACTTTGCACTGCGGCGGAAAGATGGATGAAACGCGCACCAGATTCTGCGATGCAATCCCCGCATCTCTGAGCGCCAATTCAAAGGAGGTTAAACGCTCCTTGTGTTTGCCTACCCCTTTGGTGAAGAAAATCTTCTTCGGCACCATGCCTTTTCCCAATTTCTATGTACCCTCCATGAGTTCCAAAAATGGTGTGGCTTTACACAACGTTCCCGCCTGAGTCTATCGCATTTTAACGGGCGGGACCAGAGTTATTGGATTAAATCTCATCACATCGGAGATCGCCTCCACCCGCCATTGCCACCCCTGATTTGCAGATGGTAGCCTCTACCTTGTAACACCGCAGGGAAGGAAGACCGGAAAACCAATGCAAACCACCTACAATGGCCTCGAATTACCGAAAAGCGGCCAGTCCATCGACTACAAGAATGGCCAGTTTCAAGTCCCGGACCACCCCATCATCCCATTCATTGAAGGCGACGGCACCGGCCGCGATATCTGGAAGGCCGCGCAGCGAGTCTTCGACGGCGCAGTTGCAAAAGCCTACGGCGGCAAGCGCGCAATTCAATGGTTTGAAATCTTCGCCGGCGAAAAAGCCTTCCGCCAATTCTCCACCTGGCTACCGGACGACTCCGTAGCCGCCGCGCGCGATCTGCGAGTCTCCATCAAGGGCCCGCTCACCACGCCCATCGGCGGCGGCATTCGTTCCCTCAACGTGGCCCTGCGCCAGATCCTTGACCTCTACTCCTGCATCCGTCCGGTCAAGTATTATCAGGGCGTCCCCAGCCCAGTGAAGCACCCTGAACAGCTCGACATCGTGATCTACCGCGAAAACACTGAGGACGTATACGCAGGCATCGAATTCAAGCAGGGCTCGGCAGATGCCGCCCGCCTTATCAATTTCCTGAATAACGACCTGCTCAAAGACGGCAAGAAAAAAGTCCGCGAAGACTCCGGCGTAGGCATCAAGCCCATCTCCATCTTCGGCACCAAGCGCCTGGTCCGCGCCGCAATCAAATTTGCGCTGGAGAGCGGCCGCAAAACCGTCACCCTGGTCCACAAGGGCAACATCCAGAAGTTCACTGAAGGCGCCTTCCGCGAGTGGGGCTACGAAGTCGCACAGGAAGAGTTCCGCGCACAAATTGTCACCGAGCGCGAAAGCTGGATTCTGGGCAACGTCGAATCCAACCCCGGCATCACCATTGAGGAGAACGCCGCCCTCATCGAACCCGGCCTCGAATTCGCCTCGCCAGCATTCCGCGATTCCATTTACGCTGAAATCAAGTCAGTCCTGGACTCCATCGGCAAAACCCACGGCAACGGCACGTGGAAATCGAAAATTCTCGTCAACGACCGCATCGCCGACTCCATCTTCCAGCAGATCGTCATCCGGCCGGCGGACTATTCAGTCCTCGCCACTACCAATCTCAACGGCGATTACATCTCCGACGCAGCCGCCGCGCAGGTGGGCGGCCTGGGCATCGCGCCCGGCGCAAATATTGGCGATGGGTACGCCGTCTTCGAAGCCACCCACGGCACCGCACCTAAATACGCTGACAAAGATATGATCAACCCCGGCTCACTCATCCTGTCGGGCGTTATGCTGCTCGACTTCATCGGCTGGAAGGAAGCCGCGAAACTCATTGAGAACGCGATCGAGAAGACCATCCAGCAAAAGTTTGTAACTTATGACTTCGAGCGGCAACTTTCCGGCGCCACAAAAGTAGGCACCAGCGAATTCGCCACCCGCATCATCGACAATATGTAACAGAGATCAGAGATCAGGGGTCGGAGATCAGTTTTGAAAGGGCACGACTTCAGCCGTGCTGCAATCGCAGCTTCGTTTTGTAACAGGGCACGACTTCAGCCGTGCTGCAATCGCAGCTTCGTTTTGTAACAGGGCACGACTTCAGTCGTGCCGAAGAATTCAATTCAAGGCAACGGGGCTTTAGCCCCTGAGGGATGCTTTCAAAGTACCTTTAACATTTGGTCTCAGGAGAAATTGAAATGCGGAAAAAAGTAAGCATCATCGGAGCAGGCAACGTAGGAGCAACCACCGCCCACTGGATTGCGGCTAAGGAACTGGCCGATGTAGTTTTGGTCGACGTAGTGGAAGGCATTCCGCAAGGCAAGGCGCTCGACCTGCTCGAATCCATGCCCATCGAGAAACGCGACGTCAGCGTCACCGGCTCCAATGACTACGCGGCCACAGCTCATTCCGATATCGTCATCATCACCGCTGGCATTCCCCGCAAGCCCGGCATGAGCCGCGACGACCTGCTCCACACCAACTTCAAAATCATGTCAGACGTGGTGGAGAAGGTGGTGGCGCAATCGCCTGAGTCGATCCTCATCATCGTCTCCAACCCGCTGGACGCCATGGCCCAGGCCGCCTACCGGCAAGCGGGTTTTAATCGCGAACGAGTTATCGGCATGGCCGGCGTGCTGGATTCGGCGCGCTTCCGCACCTTCATCGCCAACGAGCTCAACGTCAGCGTAGAAAATGTAACTGCATTCGTTCTTGGCGGCCACGGCGACACGATGGTCCCGCTTCCCCGCTACTCCACTGTCGCCGGAATTCCCATCACCGAGCTCATCGCTCCCGATCGCCTTGAAGCCATTGTGCAGCGCACCCGCGACGGCGGCGCAGAGATCGTCAAGCATCTCAAGACCGGCAGCGCATACTACGCGCCTTCAGCCGCCGCGACTGAGATGGCCGAAGCCCTTCTCAAAGACAAGAAGAAGATTCTGCCCTGCGCCGCCTATCTCGAAGGCGAATACGGCATTGACGGTTACTACATTGGAGTTCCCTGCAAGCTGGGCGCGGCCGGTCTCGAAAAAATCATCGAAATCAAGCTCACCCCCGAAGAAGACGCCGCCCTCAAAAAGAGCGCCGCAGCCGTCAAGGAACTCTGCGCAGTCATCGGCGTCTAGCGCACTGGCCGGAACGGTTATACCGAAAGGTTCTGTTCATGAAACGAATCTTGTTCGCGATTGTGGTGTTGGCGATGGCCTGCGCTCCCCTGCAGGCACAGAGGATATATGACCTTCTTCTGCGGGACGGACACGTTATCGATCCCGCCAATCAAATCGACAGCGTGATGGATGTGGCCGTCGATCATCATCATATCGTTGCTGTGGCAGCTCACATTGATCCTTCGCTCGCCGTCAAAACCATCGATGTCTCAGGCCTCTATGTGACTCCGGGGTTGATTGACATTCACGTTCACGTCTATGCGGGCACGGGTGAAGCCGGCTCCTACGCGGGCGATAACAGCGTCTATCCGGATGGATTTACTTTCCGCGCCGGAGTAACGACGGTCGCCGATGCGGGCTGCTCCGGATGGAAGAACTTCGAGGAGTTCAAGGCGCACATTATCGATCGCTCAAAGACCCGCGTGCTGGCATTCCTGAATATCGTGGGAGCGGGCATGCGCGGGCCCAAGTTTGAACAGAACCTCGATGAAATGGATCCCATCGCCGCCGCCGCGATGGCCCACAAATATCCCGGCGTGATTGTGGGCATCAAGACGGCCCACTACTTCGCGCCGGATTGGACTGCGGTGGAGTGGGCGGTCGAAGCCGGCACACTGGCCGATATTCCGGTGATGGTTGACTTCGGCTCGTTTCTCCCCGAACGGCCTTATCAGGAACTGGTGACCAGCAAAATTCGCCCCGGCGATATTTCAACCCATATGTACCGCGACATGGTTCCGATACTGGATGCGCAAGGCAAGGTGCTGCCGTATCTGTTTGAGGCTCGCAAGCGCGGCGTCATTTTTGATGTGGGCCATGGCGGCGGAAGCTTTCAGTTTAGCCAGGCAGTGCCGGCCGTTCAGCAGGGATGGGTTCCCGATTCGATTTCGACCGATCTGCACATCGGCAGCATGAATAGCGGCATGAAGGACATGCTCAACCTGATGTCGAAGTTCCTGAATATGGGCATTTCACTGCAAGATGTCATTCGCGATTCAACATCCAATCCTGCGAAGGAGATCAAGCATCCTGAACTGGGCACACTCAGCGTTGGATCGGACGCGGATATTGCGGTGCTTCGACTGGAGCATGGCCATTTCGGATTTGTGGACAGTTCCGGAGCGCGCTTGAACGGAGACAGGAAACTGATTTGCGAGATCACGGTGCGCGACGGCCAGGTGGTTTGGGACCTGAATGGCCTAGCCGGCGAGGATTGGACGAAGCAGAAGCGCGAACGTACACAGGGCCGGCATTGATCGCGTTCGCGGACCTGTTGATTCGAGTTTCGCAGACGATTTGATTCCATTGTTCTGAAAGGCTCATGCAGCGACGCCTTGTTATAATCACCCCCGGGAGAAAATGATAATGATGACTTATTTCAAATGGGCATTTCTGGGCTTGATCGTTCTTATGGCAACAGCAATATCATCAGCACAACAAACCACGGCATCCCCAGTTCAGCAGAAGTTTCCTTTGACGCCCGGCGAATGGATAGTCACCGCACCCAGCACCGGGCAGGGACAGCCGCCTGTGGTTCTTTCCTACTGTATCAATGATGCAACGTGGGCAAAGACTATTGGGCGCAACCACTCCTGCACCATTACCAACTACTCCACCTCGTCAACCGGCCTAAGTTACAACATGAGCTGCACCATGAATAACTTTCAGATGAAAGGGAAAGTCAGCATGGTCTTCGATGGGATGACGCATATGGTCGGCCAGGGTTCGTTCACGATGGATTCGTTCAAAGGCGGGGTCACCCATAGCGATACACAAACCGACTATCGCTGGAAGGGTCCCACATGCGACCCAAACACAGACGTCAACCTGAAGGTCGGCCATCCAACTGACTCAGAACCGGAACCCAAGCCGGTATATCGAAATCATGTTGACCATTAGTCGCCTGTTTGGGCGCCTGTAAATTTCAGAGAAAGTTCACTGCCTGAAAAACTGCACCAGCTCCGGTTCCATCTGCCGTGAACAGTCGACGGGAGCCAAATGGCCGCATCCCGGAATGACCTGCAGTTCAGACTGCGGGATCAGCCGGTGCATCTTCTCCCCGTGGCTCAGCGGCGTAATGCGGTCCTCAGCGCCCCATTCAATCAGCACCGGCATCTTCAACTTCGGCAAAAAGCTGTCGGTAGCCTCGCGCCCGGTGAGCATGGAATCCATCGCCCGATGGATTACCCATGCGTGCTGACGGGAGGCCCGCAAAATATCCCGCGCTATGAACCTAGGAATCCGGTGCGGATGGGGCATCAGCAGTGCTTCCAGTTGATCCAGGTCCGCAGGCGACTGAGGTGTGAATAACCGAGTATCCCATTTGGGCGTCTCAAAAAGACCGGCGGAGTCAAATAAGATCAGCCGCTTGACCCTTTCAGGATGCTCGTTTGCAACGATTTGCACGATCCAGCCGCCCATCGACCAGCCTCCCAGGTTCACCTGCTTCAGTCCCAACGCATCCATGAAACTCACCACGACTGCGGCTTCATCGCGCACAGAATAAGAAAAGCCTGCCGGCCATTCACTGCGTCCATATCCAGGCAAATCAGGCATATAAACGCGATTGCCTGCATTCGCAAGTTGAGGTGCCAGGTTCCGCCAATCCTCGGCCCGCCCGCCCAACCCGTGAACCAGCACCACCACCGTCCCATCTTTCGGTCCTACCGCATTGTAGTGAACACGATAGCCGTCAATTGTTAACGTGCGGCTCTCAGCTCCTGTAAGAAATGCCAGCAAATACATCATTCCATTGAAGTAACTTACCGGACGCGCCCAGAACCCAATCCCAGCCGCCAGGATTAGTACAAGCGCCGTATAGACAAACCAAATACGTTTCTTGATTTTCATGGTTCCCTTCAAACCTTGAGCTTCAGGGCGCGTTGCCAGCCGTTTTCAATGACCCGGACGGTTACCGGATCGATCTTCAGTGCACTGTGGCTATTCCACTCCGCCCGCTCCACCCAGCGCACAGCTTCCGCGTCAGAGGCCGCCTGCAACTGCCCGCCCAGTACGCGGCAAAGGTAGTCGGCGATCACATAATGGTAGCGAACGCGCTCTCCATCTCTCTGCACGCGATCGAGTAGTTCAATCAATTCAATCGGCTCTACCGTCAGCCCGGTCTCTTCGCTCACTTCGCGCACCACCCCGGCCAGCAGAGGCTCGCCCACCTCCACAAGCCCGCCCGGCAGCGTCCATTCGCCCAGCATCGGCTCAGTTCCGCGCCGCACAAGCAGCACCCGGCCTTCGTCCACAATCACCGCGCCTACTCCCACCAGCGGCGCCTCGGGATATTCTCGTTGCATAATCCACCATTGAAAGCGATTCCTCTTTTGCTAGAGCCCACTCATGTCCCATTCGTGCAAACCGATCATAGTTGAGCAGTCCACGGTTGCCCATACCTGCACCGTTTGTGAAGAGCTATCATCAAATACAAACAGGAGACCCAAAAAATGTCGGAGTTCACGCTGCGAATCGATGGAATGCACTGCGGCTCCTGCATCCGCCGGGTAAGCCAGGCTCTGGCCTCCGCTGAAGGGATGCAGGTGGAAGAGGTGCGGCTGGGCGCGGCGCGGCTGCGGACCATTCTCGCTCCTGCGCCCGTCGACCTTGCCGTTGCCGCTCTCGCGAGGGCGGGCTACACCGCGCGACTGGAAACCTGAAGTGCCCACGTCTCAAACAGAATCGCTCACCCTCCCGGTTCTGGGCATGACCTGCGCCTCCTGCCAGCATCATGTGGAAGAAGCGCTGCGTTCAACCGCCGGAGTGAAATCCGCGCGCGTTAATCTGATGGCCAATCGCGCCACTGTGGTCTTCAATCCGGCCATCGCCTCTCCAGCCGCGCTTCTCCAGTCCATTCGCGCCGCCGGCTACGACGCAGTCCTTCCCCGCCCCGATGATTCTTCTTCGCCAGCCAGCGCGAAGGGCGACTCATCTGGCATCGGATGGAAAGCTGCGATCTCGCTCATCGCCGGTGCCACCGCAATGCTGCTGGCCATGCCGTTGGGAACAGAGATGGGCACGCTGGATCACACTCTCATGCGCGTTTTTCCCTGGCTCTATGCTCTTCCGCCGGATTCTTTGCGCTGGTTTTTGCTGATTCTTACTGTGATCATCGTGGCGTGGGCAGGCCGCGGCATTTATTCGAGTGCCATTCGGTCCCTCCGCCACGGCAACACCAACATGAATACGCTGGTGAGTCTTGGAACCGGCGTGGCTCTTCTCTATTCCGCTTACTCCACTGTCTGGCCCGCGGCCGGCCGCCAGGTTTACTTCGATGCAGTTCTGCTCATTCTCGGATTTCTTCTGCTGGGTAAATTCCTTGAAGCCCGCGCCAAACACCGCGCACTGGCCGCGCTCGATTCCCTTTCCCGCCTGCGCCCCGTCAGTGCCCGGCTCGTTAGTGACGGCAAAATTTCCATTGTGCCTCTCGAAGAGATTCAGCCCGGCGACAGCATTCTGGTGCTGCCCGGCGAGCGCTTCCCGGTGGACGCAACCATTCTCGAAGGCCGCACCACGGTAGACGAATCGATGCTCACCGGCGAACCCACTCCCCTCCCGCGTGAGCCAGGCAGCCGCGTGTTGGCCGGCTCGCTCAACTACGACGGCGCGGTCACCTGCCGTGCTGAGTCGCTGGGCGAAGCCACGGCGCTGGCGCAAATCACCCGCATGGTCCTGCAGGCGCAATCCTCCCGAGCGCCCATGGAACGGCTTGCCGACCGCGCCAGCGCGATCTTTGTGCCTGTCGTGCTCGCGCTGGCGTTCATCACCTTTGCCGTCTGGCTCATCGCCGCGCATTCGCTCCCGCTGGCGTTGGCGAACACCGTTGCCGTGCTGGTAATCGCGTGCCCCTGCGCCATGGGTCTGGCTGTACCCGCAGCCCTCACGGTTGCCGTAGGCCGCGGCGCGCAGCTCGGAATTCTCTTCAAAGGCGGAGAAGCTCTCGAGCGCCTGACCCATCTGGATGTAATCGTCCTCGACAAAACCGGAACGCTCACCGTAGGCCGACCGGTGCTCGATGGAGTTCACCCCCTCGCCGGCCCGGAGGAAGACGACCTTTTGCGCATGGCTGCGGCAGCCGAGGAGCGATCGAACCACCCGCTGGCCCACGCCATCGTGGATGCAGCGCAGGCGCGGAGTCTAGCCTGGCCCTCCGCGGAAGACACACAGATTCTCCCCGGCCGCGGCCTCACAGCTAAAGTCGAAGGCCACGATTGCATGCTCGGCAACGAAGCGCTTTTCCGCGAGTTCGGCATCAAGCTTCCCATCGGTACTCCCCCACCGGAGCCCGGCGTTACCCGGTTATGGATGGCTCTGGACAACATACCCGCCGGCTACTTCGATGCTCGCGACGCACTGCGCCCCGATGCAGCCGGAGCCATCGCCGCACTGCGCCGTTCCGGGTTGCGCGTGCTGATGCTCACCGGCGACTCAGCCGCCGCCGCCGAACCCATCGCGCAACAAGCCGGCATTCAAGAGTTTGAATCCAGCCTAGACCCGGCCGGCAAGCTGGCCCGCATTCGCGCCCTGCAAGCCGACGGCCTGCGCGTGGCCATGGTGGGCGATGGTATTAACGACGCAGCCGCGCTCGCGCAGGCTGACGCAGGCATCGCCATGGGCTCCGGAGCCGACTTGGCCCAGGAGGCCGGCGACGTTCTGCTCCTTCGCGCGCAACCCTCCGCCATCCCCGCCGCACTCGACCTGGCCCGCCAAACCCTGCGCGTGATGCGCCAGAACCTGGCCTGGGCCATCGGCTACAACCTGCTTGGAATTCCCCTTGCCGCCGGCCTGCTTTATCCCAGCTTCCACATTCTGCTCACTCCCTGGCTTGCCGCCGCCGCCATGGCCTTCAGCTCAGTCTGCGTGCTGGCCAACAGCCTTCGTCTGCGCCGCTGGCGGCCAGCCAAGTTAAACTAACCTGAGAGCCTTCCTGTGCGCATCCTTACCCGTTACATTCTCGGCGAAATCCTCTCCCACACGGTCATCGGGTGCGCTCTGTTCACATTCATCTTCTTCATGCGCGATCTTCCACACATCCTGGAAATGGTGGTCCGCAACAGTTCCACCTTCAGCAACGTGGTGGAGATTTTTCTTCTCACGCTGCCCAATACCTTCAAGGTCACCATCCCCATAGGCGTGTTGGTCGGCGTGCTTCTGGGGTTAAGCCGCCTTGCCGCCGATAGCGAGATCATCGCCATGCGCGCCTCCGGCCTGGGCATCGGCTACTTTGTGCGCGTCGCCTCCATCGTCGCAGTCACAGGAACGCTGGTGGGACTGGTGAACGCAATTTACGTTGCGCCGCGCGCCAACCAGGCCATCCTAGATATGCAGCAGGAGCTGGAGACCTCGCAAGCCTCCTACGAGATTCAGCCCCGCGTCTTCTATGAGGATTTCAAGAACTTCGTCCTCTATGTGCAGGACGTGCGCGCCGGCGCGGGCGCCGCCAACTGGCGTCAGGTATTCATGGCCGACGTAACCGATCCCTCCAACCCGCAAATCACCACTGCCGCTTCCGCCACTGTAGCCAACGACACCAGCCAGGATTTGCTGATGCGCCTGCGCGACGGATCGCAGCACCAGACCGTGGCAGGCCAGCCGCAGCAGTACAACATCTCCACCTTTTCTACCACCGACATGCCGCTGGCTCTGGGCCAGCAGAGTGAATTCCACTTGGGGCGGCTGGACACGGTCATCTACGCCCTGCCTCTGGGCGCTCTGCTTGAACGCACCCACGGCCCCGATCCCAAGCGATTTCTCATCGAATTGGACAGCCGCTTCAATTATCCGGCGGCCTGCATGGTGCTGATGCTGGTGGGCGTTCCGTTGGGCGTAGCCTCGCGCCGGGGCGGAAAGAGCTCCGGCTTCGTCTTTTCCATTCTGCTCGTCTCTATCTACTACATCCTCTCCTATACCGGCATCGCCATGGCGCGCCAGGGCAAACTCTCCGTCTTCCTCGGGGTGTGGCTTGCCAATCTGCTCTTCGCCGGAGTCGGCACCTTTCTGCTGTGGCAAATGGCCAGCGGCGGCAGCATTCTCTACGCCATCACCAGCTGGGCCGCGCGCGCGCCCAAACCAGAGTCGGATGACGCGCCGAAACAAAACGGTATTCCGCGCCCCGGCTTTTTTGAGTGGCTGCAGCCGCGCTTCCAGCGCACCAAAGCGCGCAACGTCTTTCCCCGAATCCTCGACGAGTACGTAGTCCGCGAGTTTCTCGGCACCTTCTTCATGGTGCTGGCCGGCTTTGTGATGCTCATGCTGATCTTCACGTTCTTTGACCTGGTGGGCGACATACTCCGCAATCACATTCGCATGTCCACAGTGGGAGCCTATCTGGTGAACCTGACGCCCAGCATGTTCTACCTGATTGCGCCGCTGGCGGTGTTGATCGCCGTGCTGGTCACCTTCGGCGTGCTCAACCGCAACAGCGAACTCATCGCCATGAAGGCCTCTGGCATCAGCCTCTACCGGTTGGTGATCCCCATCTTCTCCATCTCTGCTATCCTCGCCGTAACTCTCTTTGTGTTCGATGAGTACTATTTGCCCCAGGCCAACCGCAAAGCTGAGGCGATCCGCAACATCATCAAGGGCCTTCCGCCGCAGACCGTGCTGCACCCTGAAAATAATTGGATCTTCGGCCAGCCGCGCCCCGGTGAGCCCGGCCGCATCTTTTACTACCAGTTCTTCGATCCCGACCACAACGAGTTTGCCAATCTTTCCATCTTCGAGTTCGATCCCACCACCTTCGCGCTCTCGCGGCGCATCTTTGCCTCCCGCGCCGCCTGGGATCCGGTAATCGGATCCTGGCGCTTCCTGAATGGCTGGCAACGCGACATCGGGGGCCCCAACGTCACCGAGTATCGCGAGTTCAAACGAACCTCATTCGCTGAAATTCACGAAGATCCCAGCCACTTCAAGAAAGAAGGCCTGCAATCGCAGGAGATGAATTTCGGCCAGCTTGAGCGCTATATCGGCGACCTGAGCCAGAGCGGATTTGATACCAAGCGCCTGAGGGTCGCGCTGTGGCACAAACTCGCCTACCCCCTCATCGCCATTGTCATGGCGGTTCTGGCTATTCCGTTCGCGCTCTCCATGGGCCGCCGCGGCTCACTCACCGGCATAGCCGTGGCCATTGCCGTGGCGCTCACTTATTTTGTTGTGGACGGACTTTTTGGAGCCATGGGCAACGTGAACTATCTGCCTGCCGCTCTGGCTGCATGGACCCCGGACGTCCTTTTCGGGCTCACAGGCGGCTACTTGTTGCTAAGAACTCCCACATAAACCCGCCTTCCCGCTGGTCAATTCACTCCGTTCGCCCAGGCCCTTACAATAAAAACATGCTCAGGGATTTGGCCCCGCTCTCGAGTTACATGCGCCGCTACCGCTGGGGATACCTGTGGGGCACGCTCTCCTGCATTGCCACCAATGCGGCTGCCGTCCAGTTTCCCAGGGTTCTCGGTTGGGCCGTCGACAAACTGCAAAAGCACCAGGCCGATCATAAGGCGATTCTTCTCTTCGCCGGTCTTCTAGTGGCCATATCCGTCGTTAAAGGCGTCTTTCTCTACGCCCAGCGCTGGATTCTCATCGGCATCTCCCGTGAGATCGAATTCGACGTACGCAACGACCTTTTCACCCATCTCGAAAAGCAGGATACGGGCTTTTATCAACGCTTCCGCACAGGCGACGTGATGGCCCGCATGACCAACGATCTGAATGCCGTCCGCATGCTGCTCGGCCCGGCCCTCATGTACAGCGCTAACACGGTCTTCTTTACCGTATTCGCACTGTACTTCCTGCTCCGCCTCAGTCCCTGGCTCACTCTGGTGGCTCTCGCGCCCATGCCGCTGGCCAGCATACTGGTTCAATATCTCGGCCACAGAATTCACGATCGCTTCGAGCGCATCCAGGCCAGCTTCTCTGAGATCTCCTCCCAGGCCCAGGAAAACTACTCCGGCGCCCGCCTCATCCGAGCATTCGCCCGCGAAGAATCCCAGATCGGCCTCTTTGAAAAACTCAATCGCCAGTACATCGCCCGCTCCCTTCGCCTGGTGCAACTCATGGGCATGCTCTGGCCTTCGCTAGAGTTCATCCTCGGCATCTCAATGGTCATCACCCTGCTTGCCGGCGGCCACCTGGTCATCCAAAACCGCATCACGGTCGGCCAGTTTGTGGAATTCAATACCTATATGATTCTGCTTATCTGGCCCATCATCGCCGTGGGCTGGGTAGTGAACCTCTTCCAGCGCGGCACGGCCTCGGTCAAACGAATCGACGAATTGCTCAAGGCCGAGCCCGCCATCGACGACCGCTCCGCTGACAAATCCATAGCACCGGATACAGTGCTTCAAGGCGATATCGAGTTCCGCAACCTGAATTTCAGTTACGGCGATGCTCCCGTCCTCCACCCCGCGGACAAAGACCCCTCCGTGAGGACCCCGGTTCTCCGCCCCACGGACAAAGACCTGCCCGTGGGGACCCCGGTCCTGCACAATATCTCGCTGCACATTCCAGCCGGCACAAGCATGGCCATCGTCGGTCCCACCGGATCGGGCAAAACCACTCTCGTTGAGCTGATTTCAAGAATGTATGAAGCCCCCGAGGACTCGTTGTTCATCGACGGCCGTTCGGTGCGCGATTATCCCCTGGCCGTGCTGCGCCACAACATCGGTATGGTCCCCCAGGATACCTTCCTCTTCAGCGAAACCATTCGAGGAAACCTGGCCTTTGGCGCGCCTAACGCCAGTTCAGAGGAATTGCTCGAAGCAGCCGAGGCCGCACACATTCGCCTGGAGTTCGAAGAATTCCCTCAAGGCTTTGAGACCACAGTGGGTGAGCGCGGCGTAACGCTCTCCGGCGGACAAAAGCAGCGTGCAGCCATCGCTCGCGCACTTCTGCGCCGTCCCTCCATCCTCATCCTCGACGACGCACTGGCCTCAGTAGATACCTATACTGAAGAGCGCATCCTGGGCGGTTTGCGGAGCTACACGACGAACTCCACCACCATCCTGATCTCCCACCGCGTCTCAACCGTGCGCGATGCCGATCAGATCGCCGTCCTCGACCACGGCAGAATCGTGGAATTGGGCCGCCACGAAGAGTTGATGGCCATGGACGGGTATTATGCTGGCCTATACCAGAAGCAGCAACTGGAAGAAGAACTCACCGTCGCCGGGTGATAAAAACAGGGACTAGGGAATAGGGATTAGGAAATAGGAAATAGAGACCAGGGAATAAAGACCAGCCGATTCCATCCGCCGTTTCACCATCGATCAAAACCTCCGTGCCCCATGCGACTCTTTTATGTCGCATGGGTGGGATAGCACAAACTTCGATCTCACGGCGTTTGCTCACCGTTTCGCAAATGGATGCGAAAGGGTCGGACCACGATGTTTTTTCCCTACCCACTAATCCCTAACCCCTCCTTTTCACGCGTTCCAATGCGAAACGGCAGTCGCCTCAGCATCGAAGTCATCGCTGTTCGACTGCCTGCGCGTGGAGGAAATCGCGCTCATCTGCAGCGGAGCCGGATTGACTGCCGGGTCCCTCGCCACCTGCCGCCATGCATCGCGCACATTGCGAACACACTCAATCGCGTGCTCGAACTTCTTGAGCGAGGCTGATTGAGAGGCCTGCAAAATCTGCGCGAAGATAGACGCATAAAACTCGCTGAGCACCTGCGCCGGCCGGCCGCCCACATCCATCCGCAGTCGCGCCTGCAGATGGATAATGATATCCGCGGCCGGCTATGCCGAGTATCACCCCGTGGCCAGCAACGAGACCGAGGGTGGCCGCGCTGAAAACCGCCGCGTCGACCTCGTCGTGCTTCCCCGTACAAAAATCGATCTCTCCGCTC
>Ga0187875_10000506_pt1 | contig 32223 bp, 27 predicted proteins | sample June2016WEW_17_1_2_FD_132978 | JGI IMG/M metagenome (GOLD analysis project Ga0187875, IMG submission 132978) | Peatland microbial communities from SPRUCE experiment site at the Marcell Experimental Forest, Minnesota, USA - June2016WEW_17_10 | ecosystem: Environmental > Terrestrial > Soil >...
AGAATTCGTCGAAATATGGAGGGTGAAATTCATGGGAGTTAATTGTTGCAGTACTGTGCGCAGTTGGAAAGGAAGCCGTGGCTGAGAATCATTCATCGCCCCTCGACGACGACAATGACACGCTTCTGTTTGAGAAACTACAGGAGCACGTTCTTGCTCACTACCCCAACCCAGAGCGCAAGGGATGCCCCGACCCAGCCGTCTTGAAGAGCTTGGTCGACGATCCCAAAGATGTAACGCTAGCCGCTCTCAACGATCTGCATGTTTTCAAATGCGCGGAATGTACCCGCCTGCTCATGGAACTGCGGGAAAAGAAGAAGCAGCGCGAAGCTTCCGAATAGCCGAAATATCGGACTTCAGGATCGATCCTCCCCCTCTACTTTTCATCTCATAAAATCTCTAGTATTTCCCACCGTTGCATAAAAGACTCCGCGCGGGAGAATCCTCGCTGCGCTCCTCGGCACCCAATTTCCCGACAAGTTATTGATCTGGCCTCATTTGGTCTACCCAGGAGCTGTAGAATCCAAAGCATCCTGATCGCTTTGCCATTGCCCTCATGTTTCGGAAATGTCTCCCGTTCTCTCGTCTGGTGCTGGCGCTTCTTCTGGCCAGTGGCTGCCTCGCGCTCCGTCCGGATGCGGCACCCCGGTCTGGCCCAAGTGGTGCGATGAGGCACCTGCCGACAACGACGCTCTGGGTCTGGGAGCGACCGGAGGATCTGAGCCAGATCGATCCTGCGACCACAGCAATTGCCTTTCTCGATCAGACCGTGCGAATCGGCGGAACGATCTCTTCGATTCCCAGGCGGCAGCCAATGAGTTACCCGGCCTCGGTCGTCCGAATGGCCGTGGTGCGGATCGAGGTGGAACCGGGAGCCGATCTGGAGGGCGAAGCCGGGCAAGAGAACGCGCGAGAGGCGACGGGCCTGATTCTCGAGTCGGCGGCCCGGCCCGGCATCGCGGCTTTGCAGATCGACTACGACGCAACGCGGTCGCAACGCTCCTTTTACGCCACATTATTGAAGAATCTGCGTGAGCGCATGCCGGCCGACCTGCCGCTTTCCATTACGGCGCTGGCTTCCTGGTGCAGCGCGGACGATTGGATTGGCCGGTTGCCCGTCGACGAGGCGGTTCCCATGTTCTTCCGCATGGAACCGGACCGCCGAAGGGCGACTGCGGACCGGCCGGAGTTTCAAATCCGGGAACCGCTTTGCAGCGCGAGCGTCGGGGTCTCGATCCATGAGCGCTGGCCTTCGGATGTTGCCGGTAAACGGATCTATATTTTTGCGGATCGAGGCTGGCGCCAGGACATGGCCTTGCTGGCTGACAGGGGGTTACGGTGAATCGACGCGTTATTCTGATGGCTCTCGTGCTTTTGTTCGTGATGCCGTTTGTTACGGTTCAGGCCTGCGGCCCGGATTTCTTCCCCGACGTCTTCGTGCGGCGGATTCGCCCGGACAACCCCAAGGAGTTTGCCGCTGGAAAATTGGGGGTATTACTTCCTTCCTATCCGCGCGCCGACTTGGTCGTGGCTTACCGCTACCTGAACGGCGGTGCACTAACGGGGGCCGAACAGGCTGGCTACACGCCTACTGAATCTCTATATACCGAGGAAGAGGAATCCGAGAAGTGGCAACAGGAGGAGGAAGAGCGCAAGAATGCCGTGACCCCGGCTATGCAATGGCAGAAGGCGCGTGCGAAGTACGCCGAAGCCAAAGAAGCGCCGGAGCAGATGCGTTCACGCACGGTTCAGGGAAACTATCAGGGTTCCGTCTTCGAGGATCGCTACGCGGATTGCGGCGACGATGCTCTGCTCCATGCAACTAAAGTGCTTGAAGAAAGGGCCAAGAACTGGGGCGCAAAAAGTCCGGAGCTTCTCGACTGGATTCATGCGCAGGACGCGGTCTTTGCCGGTTGCAGCGGAGCCAACGCCGCTCCGCCTGCCGACGCGCCGGCCTCGGCCTCTCTGCTGTTGCGACAGGATCGGGCCTACCAGAAGGCTGCCGCGCTCTTTTATCGGGAAAGTTTCGATGACGCCATCCAGGCCTTCGAGGAAATTGGGCGCGACAAGCTCTCTCCGTGGCATGGACTGGCCCGCTATGTGGCAACTCGTGCCATGGTGCGCAAGGCTTTTCTCTCTGCCAAACCGGACGACAAGCAGGATATGGCGACCTTCGATCCTGCCTTGATGAAGAAGGCCCAGAGCACTATCGAGACGTTGCTGAAGGAGCCGGGAGGCGATTTGCCGCGCGGCGCGCTCCGCAAAGAACTCGACCTGGTGCGTCTGCGCACGGAGCCAATGGTACAGGTACGTTATCTTTCGGCAGCCCTTGAAGGGCCGAAGACCGATGCTAATTTTGCGCAGCATCTGGCGGACCTGACCTGGTATCTCAACGTAAAGCTCGATAGCCGAGCGGTCCGCGAGGATGCCGACGTAGGAGCCATATTGGGGAACGATGCGGAATGGCGTGACGCGAAACTGACTGAAAAGCGAATGACCAAGGAGTTTTCAACGACCTATCATGACCTGTCGGAACTGCGCTCCTCTTCCACGCTTGTCGATTGGTTGATTACCTTTCAGTCGCCCGCTGATGAGGCGCGCAAACACGCCGTTGCCGAGTGGAAGAAGACCGGGCAAATGAGTTGGCTTGTGGCCGCATTGACCAAGGCAAGCAGCCACGATCCGGAGGCGGCCGAACTCGTACAGGCCGCCGGGCAGGTTGCGCCAGGGTCTCCAGCTTGGGAGGCGGCAAACTACCATCGCGCGCGGCTTTTGATTGGGCTGGGGCGCGCGGCCGAGGCCCGCACGCTGCTCGGCGAATCCATAATAAAAGTGCAGGACGGAAAGCGTGACTCCTCACTCAATCTCTATCAGGGGTTGCGCATGCGCGCAGCGCCTACGTTGGACGAGGCTTTGACCTTTGCGCCGCGCAAGATTCTCAATCGGGTCAGCGAAGAACAGTCCTCGCTGGACGAGTGTCTGGATGTGATGAAGAATCCCCGGCGTAAATACGACTGCAAAAAAGCCGAAGGAATGACGGAATTCAGTTCTGATGCAGCCAGCCTCTTCAATCTGGAAACTCCATCAAGCGTTCTTGCCGAGGCGGCCAATTCCAACCGTCTGCCAGAGAATCTGCGCCGCTCGCTGGCAATGATGGCATGGGTACGAAGTGTGCTTGCCAACGACGACGTTACGGCTGCGAAGGTCTTCCACTTGCTGTCGGTGAAGATTCAGGAACAGGCCGGCGCCGGGACCGGATTTCGGCCAACGGTCGCGCTGGTTCGCAATCCAGGATTGCGCCCGTATCTCGACCCTGGTGTTCAGCGATCCTATTCCTTTGATTTCATCGAGAGCTATCGTGACAACTGGTGGTGCAAGGATTGGGGACTGAACGAGTGGCAGAACTACTGGCAGCAGCGCGGATTTCCCAATCAGTCGCTTACTCAGGTCGAGGAGGCCCCGGCCTTCCTCACCGCCGAACAGCGCAAGGAGGGCGAGCGGCAATCGGCGCAGTTGCGCTCGATGGATGATGCCGACGTGGTGCTGGGCCAGCGCGTCCTCGCCTATGCCAAAGACCACCCGCAGGATTCCGATGTTCCGGAGTCGCTGTATCTGGTGCTGCGAATGGAGCGCTACAGTTGCGGCCCGGATGAGCCAGAAGGCACCGATCAAAAGCGCATGATACGGCTTACCGACGAAGTGCACGAAGGCGCAGCCAGAATCTTGCGCCAACGCTACGCCGCCAGTCCGTGGACCAAAAAGGCCGCACCGTATGTCCGCTGATGGAGCGTGGACTTTCTCGGAATGAATGCGCGGCGAGCGCGATGTGATGAAATAAGTCGAGTAGTTTTTCTGGGTAAGCAGGAAGGGAATGCCGATGAACTCGCATGTGTCAATCAAGCTATGGTTGTGCCTGGCTTGTCTAACCGGCGCGGTAGCGCTGACGGTAAGCGCTGTGGCCGAGGAGTCGGTCTTCAACTCACGGGAGTTGCAGGTGACGCCCTCACCGAAGACCGAGGCGCGTCTGGATCTGGCGCCGGGGGCGCAGGTAGTCGATTACGACGTGTGGCCTTCGGCGGCTGAGGCCGTGATTCTGCTGCGCGACTCGGGTGGCGTGCGCGTTGCGGACTGGCGCGTGGGCGACGCGGAGGCGAAGACGCTGCTTGCTTTGCCTGCCGGCTTCGAGGCCAAGGCTATTGCGACGCATCCGGCGGCGCGGCGGTTCCTTCTGCTGGGCACAATCGGCGGCCAGTCGGTCATAGAAGCCGTCGATGAGCAGGCCGGCGCCTGGACCATTCGCAAAATCTACTCGTCGCCTCTGCAATTACGGCGACTGATGATTGCGCCGCGGCCTTATCAAATAGGTTACGACGAGAAGAGGAACCGCTGGAACGAGAGCTACCGCATCTTCTTTGCCGCGCGGTTGGCCTCGGGCGCGTATTCCACGCGATCAATTACCGAGGATGGCGGACGCGAGTATCAGGCGATCGGGCCGAAGGAAGGCTACCTTGAGGTCAAGAGCGCCGAAGAGCAGCCGCAGCAGAACTTCGCAGCCTCAGCGCTGCCGGCGGCCTTTCATCCTGCCGGTCACGTGCTCCTGTGGCAGGACGCCAAGGGATGCTTTAACCGCATGGATTATGCGCGCGACAACTGGGACAAGTCGCGAGCGGTAACCGGCAACCTATGCGGCGGCTCGCTGACCTTTACGCCGAACGGCGCGGCCATGCTGCACTGGCAGCACGGCGTGGCAGGCGTAAACGTGATCGAGAACGGCGGCAAGCAGACCCAGCAGGGTGCGGCGTATACATTTACCTCAACGCCTTCATCGACTCCAGATGGTCGCGGTATTGTTGGCCTGGTTGAGCAGGACGGACACCCGGAACTGGTCTATACGCCCATCGATGTACCGCTGGCCGACGTGGTGAACGCGTGGATGTTTGTCGAGAGCGATGCCGACCGGCAGGCCTTTGCGCGGCGCGGCGGGCTGCTGCGCTCGACGAGTGACGAGCAACTCTATCAGATGTACGACAGCGAATCGTATTATTGCGGAGGCTATGACGCAGCCACGCCCACGCGCCCTTATCTGGTGACGACCGACATATTCTGGGAACTGGTTGCCTCGGCCTACGAAGGCGCAATGATCGTGAGCGAACGGCAGAGCGCAATGCCGGCCTTCTGGGCCTTCGTGAATGCCGCGCGCAAGAACATCGACGGCTCGGCGCACGATTCGCCATGGGCGCGCGCCATTCGAGCAGCGGCCGATTCGCGGCTGGCGACGGCAAATGGCGAAGCCGGGCGCATCCGCGCGGCGAGCGGTCGCGCAGCATCTGAAGTGCTGGGAGCCGATTTCGACTTCAGCGAGTTGAAGCCGCGCGGGCACTACGTCGCCGATGCGGAGATGGCCGCGTACTTTCGCGCCGTGCATTATCTGACGACGGTATCGGCCAAACTGGGCGCGGAGCCACTGAATGCACTGCCCGCCGATGTGAAGGCGCTGGCGCTCAAGTGGATCGCAGCCTACGATCCGTATATCGCGCCGAGTAGAGCACCGCTGGTTTGGGATGCTCAGCGTCAGGCGCCGGTTTACGCACACCACACGTTGAATCAGGCGCAGATCTTCCCGCTTTCGTGGGGCTTCGACAACGAAGTGCTGCTTTCGACAGTCTTTCACGGAGATTGGCCACGGGCCGAGCAGATCGATGGCGCGAAGGGTGTGCGAATGCTGCCCAGCGGCCTCGATTTGGCCGCAGTGCTGGGCAGCGGCTACGCGCGCGATCTGCTGAAGACCGATCTGAGCGATTATCCGGCCCTGGGGCCCGTGCTCGACAAACTCAACGAGCGGCGCACAACCGGCAAGGCCGCGAATCTCTACGACGCCTGGATCGATGCGCTGGCCGTGGAGTGGGCCAATCGCGCGTGGCCCGGCGTGGACGACGCCACACTATGGAGCGCCAAGCGGCTGCAAACCGGACTGGCCTCGTGGGCCACACTGCGCCATGCCACAGTACTGGTGAACGAGCGCACGGTGGCCGAGTGCGGCGAGGGCGGCTTCGAGTCCGTGGTGCTGCGGCCGCCGCGCGGTTATGTGGAGCCAAATCCGGAGGCCTTCACGGCGATTGCCGATTGGTTCGACCGCATGACGGCAGCGGTCGAACAGAACGGCACGTTGGCAGGAGAAATGCTGAAGTTCGATGGTGAAGAGGGAAACGCCGAGCCTCTTCGCCAGGGCCTTGCACGCCGCCTGAAGCAAACCGCCGATGAGGCGCGTGCTTTCGCTGCGATGGCCGCGAAGGAGCTTCGCGGCGAAGAACTCACAGCCAAAGAGTACGAGCAGATTCTCTACGTGGGCGGCGTGGCCGAGCACGATCTGCTGGTTTACAAGAGCCTTTCGCGGAAGGATCTTGCTCTGGCCGATCCCGACCCAATGATGAAGATCGCCGATGTCGCAGGTGGTGGCGAACTGCCCGTGCTCGAGTCCGCCGTGGGACGGCCGCTCGAATGGGATCAAACCGCGCCGTTTTACGGTCGCCGCGAGATCGTCAAGGGCAGCGTCTATTCCTACTACGAGTTCCCATCGAAGACACCCATGAGTGACACGGCGTGGAGCGGCGGTCACAAGGAGAACACCAACGGGAAAGCTGCCCCATCTGTCGTGGATAAACAGGCGCGGCCGTCGTGGATCTCGCCCTTCCTCAGCGCGGAGCATCTGTCATGTCCTGCCAAGCTCGATTTCTAGCGGTGCTGTTGGCTCTGACTTCGGCGGGCGCTCTGGCGCAGTCGCCGCAGGCTGAGCCGAGCCTGCTCTTCACCGGCGACATTCTTGTGGCGCGCCAGGTGGCGGCGGAGATGCGTGTGCGCAAGAGTTCGCCATGGGCTGCGTTTGCCGACGAGTTTCATGGCGCCAGTTTGGTGGGCGCCAACTTCGAAGGGGCTATCGGCGCTGGCTGCGCTCAAGCCGCTGGACCGTGCTTTGCGGTCGGAGAATCCTCGGCTGAACTGCTGCGCAAAGCGGGCTTTACGCTTGTGACCGCGGAGAACAATCACGCGGGCGACCTGGGAGCCGATGGCCGCGTCCGCACACGCGTAGCTTTTCAAGCGGTGGGACTGCCGACGGTTGATTTTGATCACTCGCCAGTCTATGTGCGCGCGGGCGTGGCCACCGTGGCCGTCATCGCGGTAACGCTCATCCCGGCCGCCGATGGCCAGGTCCAGCAGATTCCATCGGTTGCGCTTAACCAGAAGCTGCGCACGGCGCGGCTGCTGGCGAACCTTGTCGTGGTGTCTATTCATTGGGGAAACGAGTTGCAGGATTGGCCTAGCGAGAGCCAGCAGGCGGCGGCGCGCTGGCTCATCGCGCACGGCGCCGATCTCATTGTCGGCCATCATCCTCACGTCACGCAGGCCGCGGCTTGCGTTGCCGGGCGGCCGGTCTTTTACTCGCTCGGTAATCATCTCTTCGATCAGAAATATCCGGAGACCAAGCAGGGACTCATCGCCGACTGCCGGATCGCGGATGGCCGCCTCCGATGCGGCGCTCTCCGCACCGAAACTCCACGCGGCTCCTCGTATCCCGAGTTGACCGGTCGCGATCAGGCTAGCGACGCGGCCCTGGCCGCCAGGGCAATCGCATGAACGGAAGTGTTAACTAAGCAGATTCGGCATCCGTCTTGATACTTTTCGTTGAACTTTGCAACGGTTTTTCTGTTTCCAGGAGGAAATATGGAGACAGCGAGCCGGTTGCGATTGGCGGATGTATTTGTTTCGATTCAGGATCCACGTCAGATAGCCAAGGTTGAGCACGACCTGGTGGAGTTGCTGGTGGTGGCGGTCAACGCAGTTCTTGTTGGTGCCGACTCGTTTGTTGAGATCGAGTTATGGGCCAAGGAAAAGTTGGACTGGCTGCGAGGCTATTTGCGGCTCACTCATGGCATTCCCTCCCATGACACCTTCGGGCGACTGTTTGGTTTGATCGATGCCGATCAGTTTGAGGCCGCTTTTCGACGCTGGGTCAGCAGCGTTTTACCCGCCCTGGGCGCGGAGATTGTCGCTGTCGATGGCAAAACAAGTCGTCGTTCTGGCGGTGTTGATGCCACCGCGCTGCATCTGGTTTCGGCCTTTGCCGCGGGTGCCGGGCTGGTGCTCGGGCAGCGAGCCACAGCAGAAAAATCCAATGAAATTACGGCGATTCCCGAGTTGCTCTCGACCTTGTCGCTGGCTGGCTGCACGGTCACCATCGACGCGATGGGCACGCAAACCGCCATTGCCGCAGCCATTCAAGAGCGCGGAGCCGACTACGTGCTGGCCGTCAAAGACAACCAGCCCAAACTGGCCGAGTCGATTGAAGATTTCTGGCGCGGCTTTCGCGCCCACCCTGCCGCGCATACGCCCCACAGCTTTTGTGAAAGCGTCGAGAAGGGGCATGGACGCATCGAAACCCGCCGTTGTTATGTCTTCGATCAACTGGACTGCGTTTACAAACCGCAACAATGGCCGGGGTTGCGCTCGTTTGCCGTGCTTGAATCCGAGCGCCTGATCGGCGACAAAACAACCTGCGAACAGCGCATTTACATCAGCAGCATGACTGCCGATGCACAAAAAATCAGTCATGCGATTCGATCCCATTGGGCGGTCGAAAACCGTTTGCACTGGATCATGGATGTCAGCTTGAACGACGACCAGATGCGCGCCAGAACCAAAGCCGCCGCGCATAACCTGGCTGTCGTCAGGCACATCACACTGAACCTCATCCGCCTCGATCCAATCCAACGAAAAGGCGGCGTCAAGGCCCGAAGGCTCATCGCAGCTACGTCCGATTCCTATCGCGCTGAACTGCTCGGACTCAGATGACGTTCATGCGATTGCCCTGCCCTGGCCGCGTGCACTCCAGCATTGGGGCAGAATCTCGTGGTAAATGAAACCACGATCAAACCCGCTGTCTGGAGCGCCGATGCGCCCTCAGATGGCGTTGTGCTCGAAGGCTGGCGCAATAAATCGTTGGCGTGGCGCAGCCGCCGCCAGCAACTCCTCTCGCTTCAGTTCACGCGCACACTGGCCAGCGAACCTGTGCTCTTCGCTATCGAACGCCATCCCTCTTCGATCGACAACGAGACCAGCCCGCGCCCCTACGTCTACGCGGTTGGCCCTAGCGGCCTCGTCGCTCGCTGGCGTGGCTCGGCCTTGGCCTGGCCGCTGATCGATGCCGTCGATCCAGGCAACGGCGTGCTCTGCGCCCTGCACCGCGGTGATTCCTTTTTGCTGCCCGATAGTGGCAGCACGGCAACCCGCCTAGCCGCCTACCGCTGGAACGGCTTCGGATTCACCGGTTCCCCAACCTCACCAGAATGTAATCGAGCCTTCGACTATTGATGCGCTTGAACTTGCAATCTGACATCCGGCACCTTCGCATAAAATGGTGCCCAAGGTACAACCAACGATGCGCAAGCTGCGAATACTTCTCGTGATCATCATGCTTGGCTTGGCTACGGCTTCCGTCTACGCCAACTGGGGCAGTACCGCTGGCGGTAGTGTCGCTACAGGGAGTTTCCACTCCTTCGGCACCGCTCAAGTCGAAATGCAGCGCGAGGACCTGCACATCCGCCTCTATCGCGATCGCGCCAAGGTCGAAATCGACTATCTATTTCACAACACAGGTCCCTCGATAGATGTTCGAGCAGGTTTTCCAAGCCTGGGCGTTCAACTTGAAGATGTGAAGCATCAGGAGATTGAGAACTACTCTATTTCCGCAGATGATAAGCCTGTTGCGTTTACCGTGGAATCTGGCGATCCCGTCCCATTCAAGAATCTTTACAACGTGAAGTTCCGGGAGATGGGAGAATTGGACGAATATCCGCCGGATAAGCGCCCTGAACTTCTTGAATGGCTTGTCTCCGTGGTTCATTTCGATGCCGGCCAAACCCGACGCATTCACATTCGCTATGACTCGCTCTACGCCTACTGTTCTGGCGGGTATTCCGATGACGGCGACACATGCGACGACCGCTTTGCCTACGTGCTTTCCACCGCTTCTGTCTGGAAAGGTCCGATCGCCTCGGGAAAGATCACCATCGATGCCGTTACAGTACCAGCCGAGCAGATCATTCTTTCCCCGGCGGGGCGCTTTCACCGGAATGGATCGAGTTTTGTTTGGCAATTTCGCAATCTCAAACCCACAGATGCCGACGATATCCTGGTCAATCTGAATAACCACTCTTCGACGATTGCCGAATACGTCGAGCGCACGGATTCCAGTCCGTACAAGATTAATTACTTCACGCTGGAGAACGGGAAATACTTCTATCTGAATCGCAACTTTATCCCGAAGGGCGAATCAGCCTCGCCAGATTATTCTGCGAGCCATGTTGGCGACGGGGACTCGGAAACTGAATGGCGAACAGTTCATGCGCCAGGGATTGGTGACGCCCTTACACTCGACATCACTAGCCAGGCCCACATCGATCAGGTTGGTATTATCCCCGGATGCGGGACCAATGAGCAAGCGCGGTTCAGTCACGCACGTATCCGCGAAGTTGAGTTGACAGTGAATGGTCGATCCACGCGCAAGGCCATCCTGCCCGACGAGTTCACGTATCCATGGTCTGATTCTGACCAAGCCTATGAGTGGATCGACCTCCCTTTCTACTCCGGCAATGCGAGCACAATCCGCATTATTGTCCGCAGCGTTTATCCCGGCTCTGCCGATCAGGTAACATGCATCGGCAAAGTCATGCTTCGTCAGTGGTTGAAATCGAAGCCATCGATCAAGAGCGGGGTTGACGGTCACGAATTGCCATAAGCCCGAACTGCAACAAAGTACAGTCCGGGCACGAATGGCTATTTTGTAACGGAGTGAAGTCAGCGCATACATTCATTCGCTGACGGATTCCAGTTCCGCGATGTAATCGACGATGGCCTCGCTCCAGCCGTCAACATGCGTCCATTCGCCGTAGCCAACGCCATTCTGGTTCGAGGCAACGTTCACCACATAGCCCTTGGCCTTGGGCGCAGGCATGCGGTCATGCGATTGCTCGTCGGTGATGACGACCATACGATCGTAGCCGCCACGGCACTCCTTCTCCACCTGCGTCACCGCCGCGCCAAGATAGGTTCCACTATGCGGCTGGCTTGCTTCCAGCGCATCGCGCAGAGCCATTCCACGGCGATCCGGAACACGCACGATCTTGTCGGAGAAGGTGAAGATCGAAACCTTCTCTGCAATCTCGCGAAGCAGGATTGCAAGACCATAGGCCGCGTCGGTGCGATGCATCTGGGAGCGCTGCGACAACGGCCAGTTCATCGATCCCGACACATCGACCAGAAGAACCGTGTGCCCGCGGAGCGTTGAACCACGGCCTTCGAGCGCACGAAACATCGCGCTTTCGAGCATCTGCTCCCATTGAGGCGCAACACGAGCGGCGGCCAGAAAACGGAAAGGCAAAACACGATCCGTCTTCAAATGGGCAAAGGCCTCCAGCACGAGATCCTCGCGAACGCCGGCCGTGTGCATGTTGCGCAAGTTGCGCAGCAGCGCCAGTGCTCCAAGCTTGCGCTCTGCGAGCAAACGCTCCCAGGCGTCGCGCTTGTCCGCGAGTTTCTCCTCGTCGGTGCGCTCGCCGCGGCCAACAGCAGAGAGCGAAACCTCCCAGGTGTCCGGCGTCGCCAGTTCGTTCTGAGCAAGTCGCTTCCAGAGATCGGCCTGCGCGGCATCCACCGGACGCACGTGCGAAAGAAAGAGCACGTCGCGCAGACGAACTGCCCCGGCGCGATCGTATTTGCCCAACGCATACTCGTCAAACTTGCAGAAGGCGCTGGCAAGTCCCTTCTTCGCCTGCGCCGAAAGCGGCTGCTTTCCCTCGGTCCAGTAGATAGCGACAAACTCGCTCAACTCATCTGCGCGCTGAATGACTTGCGCCAATGTATCCGCGACCAGCGCACGATGCGTCGCGTGGCGCGCCATCTCGCGGACCAACAACAGAGGCAGATGACGCAGCTTCATTTGCTCGCGCGCTTCGACGGCCAATGCAGCAACACGATCTGCCGCAACCTGCGGAACAAGACCGCGGATTCGAGTGGCAATCTGCTCACCACCTTCGTAGAACTCCTTCTCCCACAACATGCAAGAGAGAGCCGTGCGGCGCAGAGCCTGATCCGGAGTCATCGTGCAGGCAGGCGCGCCTTCATGTGTCCGGAGGCTGGAATCCTTGGATAATTTCAAAATGTTCAGTCGCATGATGAGCCTCCTTTCAAGGCTATGTTTCTGCCGGGGAATAGACGGACTCGGTTAGCTAGACTGGATTGCTCCAGCCACAGGGGTCGAACCTGCTCCTCCGCTTTTGGCGGCGCTCTACCAGATGAACCCGAGTCCTGCGCCACCGGCAGGAATTTTCTTGGTTAGGTCTTTCGTGCACGTACAAAGAATGTCCGGGGAACAAGCGGCAACAGCAAAGGTGTCCTAACCGCTAGACGACCAGGCTCACTCCTGGGCAGGAGTCGAACCTGCGTTACCCGCTCTTGAGGCGAAGTAACCGTTGCCTGCGCCACCGGACCTATTCAATTGTTGTGCGTACATACGTGCGTTGGTTGTTTATAGCCAGGGAATAAGCGGTTGCGGCATTTCCGTTGCTCTATCCAGTTGAGCTACCCGGAGTCGCCTCCGGAGAGGGATTCGAACCCCCAACCTGCGGCTTAAGAAGTATCCGCGACCTGCGCCACTGGCCATGTTCAGTTGTGTGTGCGCGTCAATGCGCTGAATTGATCTTGGCCGGGGAACAAACGGTACGGATCGTTGCTCTGCCATTGAGCTACCCGGATTTCGCGTCCGGGACGGGACTCGAACCCGCAACCCACTAGGCGAAGTAACCGTAGCCTACGCCACCGGCCAAGGTAGTCTTTAGTTAACCGAGATGCGCTTACTGCCATCGCTGTCTGTTACCGAAAACTTCACTGGCAAGAAACGCGCGATCACGTCCATGTTGGTCTCTGCGTGCTGGCTGACAGCGGTTGTCGTGAAGCTTCCGCCTCCACACAGCGCAAGCGGCAGTAGCAGTTGATCGGCCAGATATTCGCCAACCGCGGCTTTTGATCCGAGATATTGCTGAGCCTCCTCTACCGCATCTCTGGCCACCTTTTCCGCGCTGACACCGAGTTTCCCAAAGGCGGTGAAGATCTCCGTCACGTGCGTGCTTGCGACCTCAACCATCACTGCATTGCCCGGTCCGGTCGAGTTATTGGTTTGCAGCGTGCGCAACTGGCCATTTTCGCAACCCAGCAGTTTGCCCGCGGTCTCAAGTTCGCGCAGCGCGATATTCGGGTTGAGATTTGAAACCAGCGCGTGAACGACTGGTGCGGCAGTCGTTCCGCGTGCATCGAGCGTGATCGGCTTGAGCTTACTGGCCGGTTCAATTTCGACCGTGAAGCGTCCTCCTCCCGCCGGATAAAAACCATAGCGCTCCAGCATAACTCTAACCGTCGGTCCCATCTGTTCGATCAGCGGCAAAAAGCACTTCTCCACAAAATCGAAGGGCGGCGCGGCCATGTTGTGCGTTCCACCTTCAATCATGAGGCGGCTCGGCGCGTTGGCAATCATCAACGCAGGAAGCACCGTTTGCAGCACCAGTGTTCCGCTGCCCGCCGTGCCCACAACAAAGTGATACTCTCCCGGCTGAATCGACTTCGGCTTGAAGCTCAAACTTGTCGAACTCAGCGTTGCTCCATCGACCTCCGCTTGTCCAACTTCCTTGGCGGCCAGCACCGCGGCCAGATGCTGGCGCAGCAATCCGGCTTTCTCGCGGCCGGCGCGAATCTTCTCGATGCGAAACGGTTTCCCGGTCACAATTGATAGCGACAATGCCGTGCGCAGTATCTGGCCGCCGCCCTCGCCATACGATCCATCGATCACGATCATCTTGCAACTCCCTTGCCCGCGGGCGCGCCAACCTTCACGCGCCCGCGCCAACACTTGTTATCCCTTCACGCAGACTACCTGGTGCAGGGTGTGGACGACCTCGACAAGATCCTTCTGCGCCTCCATCACCGCGTCAATCGACTTATACGCAGCAGGCGTCTCGTCGATCACATCCGCATCCTTGCGGCATTCAATGCCCTCGGTCATGCGCATATGATCCTCCACAGTGAAGCGGCGCTTGGCCTCGTTGCGCGACATGGCGCGACCTGCGCCGTGACTGCAACTCGAGAAGCTCTCGCGATTGCCCTTGCCGCGCACAATGTAGGAACGCGCTCCCATGCTGCCAGGGATGATGCCCATATCGCCCTCGCCGGCGCGCACTGCGCCTTTGCGGGTAATCAGCACGTTCTGGCCAAAGTGCCTTTCGCGCGTCACATAGTTGTGGTGGCAGTTGATCGCCTCCAACTTCGCAGTGAACTCCGGAACCACGCCTGAATTGCGCACAGCGGCAACCAGGCTTTCCATCATCAGATCGCGGTTCAACTGTGCATACTCCTGCGCCCAGCCGACCGCTTCAATGTAATCGTCGAAGTGCTCGGTGTGTTCCGGGAAGTAGGCCAGATCCGCATCGGGCAGGTTGATGAAGAAGCGCTGCATGTCCTTCTTCGCAAGCTCAATGAAGTAGCTTCCCATGCGATTGCCCACGCCACGCGAACCCGAGTGCAGCATAAACCAGACCTGATCGGCTTCGTCGAGGCAAACCTCGATGAAGTGATTGCCAGTGCCGAGCGTGCCCAGATGATTCGCGTGGTTGCCGCGATCCAGCTTGGGGTGCTTGGCCAGAATCGCGTCGTAACGCGGCTTCAACTGGCCCCATACTTCCATCGGACGCGCCGGAATCTCGCCCCATGCGCCCCGGTCTCCCGCGCCGCCATGATTGGTGCGGCCATGCGGCACAGCTGTCTCAATCGCCTCGCGAACCGCCTTCAGGTTGTCCGGCAACTGGCTGGCGTTAAGGCTCGTTTTCACAGCCATCATGCCGCAGCCAATGTCCACACCGACGGCAGCCGGGATGATCGCACCGCGCGTGGGAATTACACTTCCCACCGTCGCGCCGATGCCAAAATGCACATCGGGCATCGCGGCGATCCACTGAAAGACAAACGGCATCTGCGCGGCATTGAGCAACTGCTGGCGCGCCTGGTCCTCGACCGGCACTCCCTTGGTCCAGGCTTTCACCGGGACGCCCTTCTCCTGCGTGTATACGTTGTAGCTCTCGTCTGCCATTGTCTTTCTCCTCTTGAAGCCTATCTGATTGTTCCTGCCTTCTATTAAGCAATACCCGTGCCAAACCTGCAAAGAAAACAGATGTGTTGATATATGAGCTGTTTACGCAATCATCGGCAAATCGCATTGCGTTCCATAACGATACAATGGTATATGTTTTATACGAATGGATAAACAAGAAAATCCGATTGTCGTCATTGGGCTACTCGGAACGACCCTCGATGTTGGCAAACACCCGGACCGCTGGCAAAACTGGCGACCGACGATCTCCGTCTGCCAGCAGCCGGATATGATCGTCGATCGCTTCGAGTTGCTGCACGGCAAAAGAGAAACCGCGATGGCCGAGCAAGTGCGCCGCGACATCAACTCGATTTCGCCAGAGACCAAGGTTGTTCTGCACCCAATCGAGTTTGGCGACCCATGGGACTTCGAGCAGGTTTACGAAGCGCTCTTCAGCTTTGCGCAGGCCTACCCCTTCGATGCCGAGGCCGAGGACTATCTCATCCACATCACCACCGGCACGCATGTGGCGCAGATCTGTCTCTTTCTGCTGACAGAATCGCATCACCTGCCGGGCCGCCTGCTGCAATCCTCGCCCGATCGCCAGCACCGTGGCTCTGGCGTCTTGAAGATCATCGATCTCGACCTCTCGAAGTATGACCGCATCGCCCAACGCTTTCACCAGGAGCAAGTGGCGGGAGTCTCCTTCCTGAAGGGCGGCATTGAAACCCGCAATCGCGCCTTCAATCAACTGATCGAACGCATCGAACGAGTCGCCATCGCCACGCGCGACCCGCTTCTGCTGATGGGCTCGACCGGCGCCGGCAAGTCACGTCTGGCCCGACGGATTTTTGAATTGAAGAAGGCCCGCCACGCCGTCAAGGGAAACTTCGTCGATGTAAACTGCGCTACGCTGCGCGGCGAAGGAGCCATGTCGGCGCTCTTCGGCCACACGAAAGGCGCCTTCACTGGCGCCGTGCAGGAACGAGCCGGTTTGCTGCGCGCGGCCAACAACGGCCTGCTTTTTCTTGACGAGATCGGCGAACTTGGCCTGGATGAACAGGCGATGTTGCTGCGCGCTCTCGAGGAAAAGACGTTTCTGCCTCTTGGCTCCGATAAGGAGGCACACAGCAACTTCCAGTTGATCTGCGGCACCAATCGCGATCTGCATCAATCCGTGCGCGAAGGCCGTTTCCGTGAAGACTTGCTGGCCCGCATTCATCTATGGACCTTCGTGCTGCCCGGATTGCGCGACAGGCGCGAGGACATCGAGCCCAACCTGCAATACGAGTTGGATGGCTGGGCCGAGCGAACCGGCGAGCGGATCACCTTCAACAAAGAAGCCCGCGCACGATTTCTCAATTTTGCTCTTTCCTCGGAAGCGCTTTGGAAAGGTAACTTTCGCGACCTAAACGCCGCCGTGGCGCGCATGGCCACTCTGGCCAATGGCGGGCGCATCACCGTCGAAGTTGTCGAAGAGGAGATCGAACGGCTCCAATATTCGTGGGGCGGCGACGCGCTCGCATCGGCTGCACCCGCACTCGCAACGATCTTGACCGCCGAGCAACTCGCGGCTGTCGACGTCTTCGACCGCTTGCAACTCGAACAGGTCATCGCTATCTGCCGCCGCTGCCGTTCACTTTCCGAAGCCGGCCGCACGCTCTTCAATCGCTCGCGCGCTCAACGATCTTCCACCAACGACGCCGACCGGCTGCGCAAATATCTGGCCCGCTTCGAGCTAAACTGGGACTCGATTGTTCACAGCGCTGAACAGACTAGCCAGAGTACTTGAGGAGCCATGGAAAAATATTTCACTGAACTGGCGACGGCGTTCGTCCGAGGACGGCTTGGGGATCCCGCTGCCAACATCGACGACGGACTCAAGGCCGGATTGCGCCTTCATAAGTTCAAACAAAACACGGAGTTGCCGCGCGTGAAGCGGGTGATAGGCTTGCTGCGCAGCCTCGCACCAGAAAGTCTTCTCGACATCGGTAGCGGCCGCGGCACCTTTCTTTGGCCTATGTTAGCTGGCTTTCCAGACCTTGAGGTTACGGCCATCGATGCTAATGAGCAGCGCGCAGCCGACATCAATGCTGTGCGTCAAGGCGGAGTTCTTCGAATCCAGGCAGAAAGAATGGACGCACAGAAGCTGAACTTTTCCGATCGCACATTCGATGGCGCGACGATGCTTGAAGTGCTCGAGCACTTGCTCGAGCCTGAGGTGGGACTTTGCGAGGCCGTGCGCGTGGCAAATCGATTCGTTATCGTTAGCGTGCCTTCTGTGGCCGACGACAATCCTGAGCATTTGCATTTGTTCACTGTTGATCGATTGCGTAGCATGGCGGCCGATGCCGGCTGTGCGCGTGTCAGTATCGAGCATGTATTGAACCATCGAATTATGATCTGCATGAAGCCATGAGAGAAATCATCAAATATCCACGCACGCCGCATTTGGCAGGCTCGCGGTTGCAACGGGGCGACGAAGACATGAAGACTGTGTCGCCGGCGGAACTGCGAGGTTGCTATCTGGTCATCGAGGAAAAGGTGGATGGAGCCAACAGCGCCATCAGCTTCGACGCCGCTGGCACGCTGATTCTGCAGAGCCGCGGTCACGTGCTTTCTGGTGGCCCGCGCGAGCGGCAGTTCGATCTTTTCAAGCGATGGGCCAATGCGCGCAGCTCTGAACTATGGAACCTACTCGGTAGCCGCTACATCCTCTACGGAGAATGGCTCTACGCGCGACATTCAATCCCGTATGACCAATTGCCACACTATTTTCTGGAATTCGATATTCTGGACCGCGAAGCCGATGTCTTTCTGAGCACAGAGCGCAGACACGCGCTGCTGGCTGGAACTCCAATCGTTTCTGTCCCTGTTCTCGCCTGCGGCGTCTACGAGCGATTCGACATCTTGATTGGTTCGTCACGTCTCGCGCCCGGCGAGACAATGGAAGGACTTTACATCAAGTGGGAGCAGGACGGCCGGGTTTGCGGACGGTACAAATTTGTTCGTCGAAGTTTCACGCAGGCTGTAGAAGAGGAAGGCGAACACTGGATGGATAGACCGATAGAGCCGAATCAACTCAAAGTTGGCGTGGACATCTTCTCCGCCTGTCCGACAAAGGGGCAAATAGCTTGAACGAGATCGCTGCATTTTGTCCAATATCACCGGAATGGTGTGCCGATTGGACCGCGCTCGACGAGCGCTTCCTCTGGATTCGTGCAATGCGCGGCTGCCAGCAGGACCCAGTCTTTCACGGCGAAGGCGATGTTTGGACCCACACGCGCATGGTGATCGAGACGCTGGCCTCGATGGATAGATGGCGATGTCTCTCTGAAGCTGATCGCAAGATCCTGTTTGCCGCTGCGTTGCTCCACGACGTAGCCAAGCCGCTTTGCACACGCGAAGATAATGGAAGAATCATTAGTCGGGGGCACTCGCTGCGCGGATCGATCGAAGCGAGGCGAATCCTTTGGGAGTTGGGTGTTGGCTTTGCTGCTCGCGAACAGATTTGCTCGCTGATTCGCCACCATCAAGCGCCGTTTCATTTGATTGAGCACGATGACGCGGAACGGCGCACGTTTCTCATCAGCCAGACAGCACGTTGCGACTTGCTGAGCCTGCTGGCTCGCGCTGATATTACGGGAAGAATCTGTGGCGATATGCAGGAGGTTCTCGATAAGATCGCGCTATTCGAAGAACTCTGTCACGAACAAGACTGTTTCAGCCAGCCATGGGCATTCCCTTCAACGCACAGCCGCTTTGAGTATTTCCGCTCAGAGAACCGTAGTCCCGGCTATGCCGCGCATGAGGAATTTCGTAGTCATGTAACGATGATGTCGGGCTTACCGGGCGCAGGAAAGGATGCATGGATAGCTCGACATGCATCCGGGATTCCAGTCATCAGCCTCGATGCAATTCGCGAAACACAGCAGGAAGAATCGACTGGCTCTCAAGGGCGTGTTATCCAGGCGGCGCGGAAGCAGGCGCGCGAATACCTTCGCGCAGGAAAGGATTTCATTTGGAATGCTACCAATCTCTCTCGAGAAATCCGCAGCCAACTCATCGACCTGTTTGCGTCCTATCGGGCACACATACGGATCGTGTATGTCGAGACCTCGATAGAAGTTCTCTTTCGACAGAACAAGTCCCGTCCAGCCTCAGTTCCTGCTTCTGCAATTGAACGCATGCTGTATCGCTGGGAAGTTCCTTCTCCAATCGAAGCGCAGGTGGTTGAGTGGTGGATCGATGGACGCCTTCAGTAATGAGTCATGTCGATAGCCCACGTGCGGGCTATCGGTTACCCTCCTTTGTAATTGAGTATCGGCCGCAGTGTGCGCGTCACTTTGACCAGATCGTGCTGCGCTCGCAACACGGCGCGGATGTCCTTGTATGCCGACGGCGCTTCGTCACGCAGAACCGACGACAGGCGGCAGTCAAACCAGATGCCCTTCATCTGCCGCCGCAGCTCCAGTTCGCTGATCTTGCTTCGCGCCGCGGAGCGACTGAGGGCGCGGCCTGCGCCGTGTGCGCTCGAACAAAGCGCTACTTCGCAGCCACGGCCCTCAACGTGAAAGCTGACCGTTCCCATTGAGCCGGGCAGAACACCGGGTTCGCCAACTTGCGCCGACATGGCGCCTTTACGGTGAACCCAGAGTCTACGTCCGCCGTGCTCTTCAAGCGCGACATGATTGTGGTCGGTTGTAATGAGCGTCGCCCAACAGGCCTTGGCACTCAGCGTTTGGTTTAGAATCACTTCTGTTTCGATGGCTATTGCCCTGCGCGAGGCGGCTGCATAGCGGCGCGCCCAAGTCGCATCGTGCAGATACTCACTGCCCGAATCCAACTGTGCGTCGAGTGCGCGGAACCGGCCATCGATTCGTTGCGCACGCGTCAGGTGGTGATCGCGAATCGCCTGCCCCAACGCCCGCGATCCGCTGTGAATCATCAACCAGAGCCGATCCTCTTCGTCCGCCTGAAACTCCAGAAAGTGATTGCCGCTGCCGAGGGTGGCAAACTCCAATGTGCCTTCTTTCTTGCGAACTGCTTCGAGATTCGCATGACTCAATGGTTCGCTTGCCAATTCCTCGGGTTGATCGATCAATGCATTGCGGTTGCGCCGTCGGGCCGGGATCGTACGACCAAGTTCTGCCAGTAGCTGACCAGCGACTTTCGGATTTCGCAGGGCAGAAGCATCCGCGTCGAGCGCCACGGCCAACATGCCGCAGCCGATGTCTCCGCCCACAGCCTGCGGGTAGATGAGGTGTGAAGTGGCAACCGCAACTCCGATGCAGACGTCACTGGCCAGATGCACATCCGGCATTACGGCAATCTGCTGCACATCCGGAACACGGCGGAGGCGTTCCAAAGCCTCCGTCACGTCACTACCCAGTGGTGCAGCGAGCCAACTCTGGAGAGGGGGCAAAAACTGTTCACTCATACTCGCCTCCGTTCAGAAATGCTGGAATGAATGCCAACTCGGGCGCGCGTTTTCGCGCAATCGCCATAGCTACTTCTGACCGCAACCGTGGCGTTTCGCTGCGAAGTGCGCTCATCACATCGGCTATTGCGTAGCCGTCGCTGACGACAACGTGCGCGAGCAGATGCCCGCAATCCGGAGTCGGTGAAACCTCTTCCACGAATAGATCGCAGCCTTCCAGACTGCAATCCGCCAGTGCGAGGTTCAACGCGCGCTGCACCTGCCGGCAGAACTGCTGGGTTTTCCGCTGCGCTTTGCGGTCGGCAGACTGCCTGCCGGATTTGTCATCACATAAAGCCTCTGCGAAGTCCGGATCGACGAACTCCGCCTCACGAAATCGACGATTTTGTCGTTTCAATGCAAAACTCCCCTTGGCGCGCAGAAATGCGCGCAAACCTGCGGGCACACGTATGCACCTCGCGGTTTGATCTCAAATGTTGAGTGTGGGAGCCAGCCCGGCCGGCTGGATTAGACGGCGACGAGCAGGCTCGACGGGAGCGAATTGTTTGCAATCGGGGACATAATCTCCTCCACCGTTTCGTCGAGTCTCGGAACAAAAAGCGCTTGGGATGCGCTCTATCCTCTTCATATTATGGCGATCAATCGAGTTTCATGCAACCCGGAAGCATCTCGTTCCGCACTGGCTTACTCGCGCACCGCTGCATAAGTGAACGTATATCGTTATAAATATCATACACTTACATCGACTACGCGGTTCGTTGTGCGTTAGACTGGAATCGATGCTTCTCACAATCAGCACAACATATTGTCCGGCAACGGACCTGGGTTACCTTCTGCACAAGAACCCGGCGCGCCTGCAAACCGAAGAACTAGCCTTCGGCAAGGCGCACGTCTTCTATCCCGAGGTGGACCAGAACCGTTGCACCGTGGCGTTGATGATCGAGGTGGACCCGGTCGCGCTGGTGCGCGGACGGCGCGGTCCTGCCGGCGAAGGCGGCCAGCTTGAGCAGTATGTGAACGACCGGCCCTATGGCGCGAATTCGTTTCTGAGCGTGGCGCTGGGGCGGCTCTTTACGACTGCGCTCCATGGCAAGAGCAAGGAACGCCAGCAACTGGCCGAGACGCCGATTCCGCTGACTGCTTCAGTGCCAGTGATCGCCGCGCGTGGCGGCGAAGAATTGGTGCGCCGACTTTTCGAGCCGCTTGGATACAGCGTCAATGTAACGCGGCTCGCGATGGATGAGAAGTTCCCTGAATGGGGACCGTCGCCGTATGTTTCGTTGGAGATCACCGCGACCGTACCGTTGCAAACGCTGCTGACGCATCTCTATGTGCTGATACCGGTGCTGGACAACGAGAAGCATTACTGGGTTGGCGAGGACGAGATCGACAAGTTGCTCAAGCGTGGCGAGGGTTGGCTTGCACAGCATCCTGAAAAGGAACTGATCGTCTCGCGCTACCTGAAGCGCCAGCGCAGTTTGACCCGCGAAGCGATGGAGCGGCTCGTGGAAGATGCGCCGGCTGATGAGGACGCACAAGTCGAGGCCAGGGACGCCGAGGAAGAGAAGGTCGAGCGGCCACTTAACCTGAACGAACAGCGCATGGGAACCGTGCTTTCGGTTCTGCGCGGCTCAGGCGCAAAGAAGGTGCTCGATCTCGGTTGCGGCGAAGGCAAGTTGGTGCGGCATCTGCTCGGCGATGCGCAGTTTGAACGCATTGTGGGCATGGATGTTTCATGGCGCTCGATGGAGATTGCCGCCGACCGTTTGAAGCTGAATCAGATGGGCGAGAAGCAGCGTGCTCGCGTTGAACTGATGCAAGGCTCGCTGATGTACCGTGACAAGCGACTGGCGGGCTTCGATGCCGCTGCCGTCGTTGAGGTCATCGAGCATCTGGATGCACCAAGACTGGCGGCCTTCGAGCGCGTGCTCTTCGAATTTGCGCGCCCGGCGCACATCGTCGTCACCACGCCAAACGCAGAGTACAACTGTCTGTTCCCCACGTTGCCCGCCGGCAAATTGCGCCACCGCGACCATCGCTTCGAGTGGACGCGCGAGGAGTTTACGAAGTGGGCAGAAGGCGTGGCATCTCGATTCGGCTACACGGTTCACACACAACCCATCGGGCAAGTGGACGAAACGCACGGCGCGCCAACGCAGATGGGAGTTTTTACGCTTGCATGACGAGATCAAAATCGCACCCACGCTGATCGTTCCGACAGGAACGCAGGTTGTGCTGCGTCTCGACATGCCCAAGAACGGCTCATCAGAATTTTACCCCAAGGGGACAATTGCCGAAATCGTTGTGCCGCCGGTGGACGGTGGTTTCATGTACGCCGTTCGCTGCCCAGATGGCGGCGAACTGGAACTTCACCGGCAGCAGTTCAGCATTCTGAAACAGATGAAAGCTGGCCCGCTCGGCGACCCGTCGTATGCGCTTTCGCAGGATGAACTGCGTCCGTACATCATCTACCAGTGCATTGTTGGTTCCAGGGCCTTCGGCCTGGATCGCGACGACTCCGATATTGATCGCCGAGGCGTCTATCTTCCACCGGCGGAGCTGCAATGGTCGCTTTACGGAGTGCCGGAGCAATTGGAGTTCCGTGAGTCGGAGGAATGCTACTGGGAAATCGGAAAGTTCATTGGCCTGGCTTTAAAGGCCAATCCCAACATCCTGGAGTGCCTGTTTACTCCGCTGGTCGAGCGGTCGTCAGAAGTTGGCGACGCATTGGTGCGCCAACGGGCGATTTTTCTCTCGAAGCTGGTTTACCAGACGTACAACGGCTACGTGATGTCGCAATTCAAGAAGTTGGAGCAGGATCTGCGTGCTTCCGGCGAGATCAAGTGGAAGCACGCCATGCATCTGATCAGGCTCCTGCTTCAAGGCATCTGCGTTTTGAAAGATGGCGCGGTGCCGGTGCATGTCGCCGAACATCGCGAGGAACTTCTGGCGATTCGTGCAGGCTCCGTTAGTTGGAATGAGGTCAATCGCTGGCGGCTGTCCTTGCACAGCGATTTTGAGCAGGCATTCCAGACAAGTTTGCTACCCGAGGTGCCCGACTACGCAAGAGCGAACGAACTTCTCCTATGGGCGCGCCGCAGGATGGTCGAGGTGAAGCATGTTTCCCGCTGAAGTTGTGAAGGCCGTCGAGACGCATCCATATCCGCTGCTGTTTGCAACCATCAGCGGAGCGCATCTCTATGGCTTTCCGTCAGCAGATTCCGATTGGGACATTCGCGGCGTTCACATATTGCCCGCAACGGAAGTGATGGGCTTGCTGCCGCAGCGGGAAACGATTGAGGTATCGGAGCAATCTCCTGTCGAACTCGACATTGTTTCGCACGACGCGAAGAAGTTCTTTGGCCTGCTGTTGAAGCCGAATGGCTATGTTCTGGAGCAACTCTATTCGCCGATCATTCTTCATTCGACACCGGAGCACGATGAATTGAAGCAGATTGCCCGTGGATGCATCACGCGCTTCCATGTTCACCACTACCTTGGCTTTGCTGCCAATCAATGGCAACTCTTTCGCAAGGAAGATCCGCCTCGCGTCAAGCCGCTGCTCTACGTGTTTCGCGTCCTGCTAACGGGAATTCACCTGATGCAATCAGGGGAAGTGGAAGCCAACTTGCGGGTGTTGAATGAGGAGTTTCGGCTGCCATTCATTCCTGAATTGATTACCAGAAAGACCGGCGGCACCGAGAAGCAGACGTTGGAAACAGGCGAACTCGAAGTCTATGAAGCACAGTTTGCAGAATGGGAAGCGCAACTCAAAAAGGCCGGCGAAGAAACCCATTTGCCAGCCGAAGCGAGTGCTCGGCAGGCGTTGAACGATCTGCTGGTGCGACTACGCATGGCAAGCATCAAGTGACCTGAAAACGAGATGAATCCGGATTCAGCAAAACATTTTGAAAGCACGAGACGATGAAGATTACGATTCCCGAACTTTCGCTTGTGGTACTGATTGGCCCTTCGGGCTGCGGCAAGTCGTCTTTTGGCCGCAAGCACTTTCTGTCCACTGAGGTTGTCTCCTCTGACGGTTGCCGCGCGCTCGTTTCCGATGACGAAAATGATCAGACGGCCACCAATGATGCCTTTGATCTGCTGCACGCCATTGTGCGCAAGCGGCTCGCACGCGGGCGTCTTACGGTCATCGATGCAACCAATGTTCAGCCCGAGGCCCGCAAATCGCTGGTCGAGTTGGCGCGTGAGTATCACGTGCTGCCTGTCGCCATCGTCTTTGATTTGCCGGAGAAACTCTGCCACGAGCGCAACGCCGCCAGGCCAGACCGTCAATTTGGTTCGCATGTGGTTCGCAATCAAATCCAACAGATGAGGCGCTCATTGCGCGGCCTGGAACGCGAAGGCTTTCGGCACATTTTCAAATTTGCGTCGCCCGAAGAAATGGATGATGTAAGCATCGAGCGGCAGCCCTTGTGGAACAATCGCCGCACCGAGCACGGTCCCTTCGATGTCATTGGCGACGTTCACGGATGCCTCGACGAATTGATTGAGTTGATGACCACGCTTGGCTATCAGGTTGAGCGCAACGAGACGGAGTTCTCGGTCGTTCCGCCCGAGGGCCGAAGACTTGTATTCCTTGGCGATCTTGTTGATCGCGGACCATCGACGCCGGACGTACTGCGTCTGGTGATGACCATGACCGCAGCCAATCAGGCCGTCTGTGTTCCCGGCAATCACGATATGAAGTTGATGAAGGCGCTCAAGGGCCGGAATGTACAGTTGACACACGGCCTCGCCGAATCGATGGAGCAGCTTGCCCACGAGCCGGAAGAGTTCCGCGAGCAGGTGGCGAAGTTCCTGGACGGATTGGTCAGCCACTACGTTTTCGACGATGGCAAGCTGGTGGTTGCCCATGCCGGAATGAAGGAGTCCATGCAGGGACGCGGCTCCGGCAAGGTGCGCGACTTCGCGCTTTACGGTGAAACCACGGGCGAGACCGATGAATTTGGACTGCCGGTGCGCTACAACTGGTCTTCCGATTATCGCGGCAAGGCACTGGTCGTTTATGGCCACACACCCACGCCCGATCCGCTGTGGCTGAACAACACGGTGAATATCGATACCGGCTGCGTCTTCGGCGGCCGGCTGACGGCGCTGCGCTATCCTGAGCGCGAAACGGTCACCGTTCCGGCGAAGGCAACCTACTACGAATCGCGCAAGCCATTCCTGCCGAATGAGGAACTGGCCCCGCGCGCGGCCCAGCACACGGCCGACGATGTGCTCGACATCGACGACGTGATCGGCAAGCGCATCGTTGATACACGTTTGGTTCCGCGCATCACTATTCGAGAAGAGAATGCGATTGCCGCGCTCGAAGTCATGAGCCGTTTCGCTGTCGATCCCAAATGGCTGATCTATCTGCCGCCGACCATGTCGCCGTCCGAGACTTCGAAACTGTCTGGACTGCTCGAACACCCGCAGGAAGCTTTTGCCTACTATCGGCACGAGGGCATTCCGCGCGTTATTTGCGAACAGAAACACATGGGCTCGCGTGCGGTCGTCATCATCTGTCGCGATGAAGCAGTCTCGCAAAGACGATTCGGCGTAATTGAGCCATCGCTCGGCGTCGTGTATACGCGCACCGGGCGAAGATTCTTTGCCGATGCAGCCCTGGAGCGTGCCTTTCTTGAACGTGTGCGCCAGGCCGCTGAGCGAAGCAAACTGTGGGAGGAACTCGCGACCGATTGGCTTTGCCTGGACTGCGAACTGATGCCGTGGTCTGTGAAAGCGCAAGAACTGCTGGTCGCGCAGTACGCTCCAGTCGGCGCGGCGGGTATGAATGCGTTGGCTGTGGCGGTGAACGTACTCGATCAGGCTACTGCGCGCAATACCGACTTACGGGAGATTGCGGAGCGTACAAAGACGCGCCTCGATGCGGTCACGAAGTACCGCGACGCTTATCGTCATTACTGCTGGCCGGTCGCGAAGCTTGAAGATCTCAAACTCGCTCCATTCCATCTGCTGGCAAGCGAAGGAGCGGTCCATACGGACAAGCAGCACACTTGGCACATGGAAACATTGGCCAAGCTCTGCGTCGCCGATAGCGAACTTCTGCTGGCGACGCCGCACAAACTTGTCGACGTGAATGATGCAGCAAGCTGTGACGAAGCGATTGCGTGGTGGACAGCGCTGACAAGTGTCGGCGGCGAAGGCATGGTCGTCAAGCCACTCGATTTCATCGCGAAGGGACGGCGCGGTTACGCGCAGCCTGCCGTAAAGTGTCGTGGGCCAGAGTATCTGCGCATCATCTACGGACCGGAGTATGTGTTGCCCGAGAATCTGGAGCGGCTGCGTTCGCGTGGCCTTGGAGCGAAGCGCTCGTTGGCCAACCGCGAATTCGCGCTCGGTATTGAGTCACTGGAACGCTTCGCTCGCAAGGAACCTCTGCGCCGAACGCACGAATGCGCCTTCGGCGTTCTGGCTCTGGAGAGCGAACCTGTGGACCCGCGGTTGTAATTGCAATATGGCCAGGAGCCTTGAAACCACGAACGGTACAGGTTCAAGGCCTATCTACTTGAGATGCTCAGAAGCAACTCGGAAGTCTGACGCTTCCGAGTTGCGCTAATTCCTGGTCTCAGAATGGAATGCGATACCCGTTCATTGTCTACTCAGACTGCCCTTCGTCTGCTTCTTGAGCACGAATGAATCATTTCAAAACTGGGCGTCAGGTTCCGCGAACCGAATTTCAACGCCGTACTTCTTGAGGGTCTTGTGGATTCGGATCAAGAGACTGGTGTCTCGCGCAATTCTGTCGTTTGATGTACAGAGCAGGACTTCGAACGGTTTCGGATTGACAGCGACGCTGCGCATCAGGTCTTTTAGAGCTGAGTTTACAGTGAGACCGGAATGTCCAGAATCGGTGAAGATGCAATTTTTCCCAACAGTCCACCCATTTCCTCTGGCAAAGTGCTTGCATGTGGCAACCTGATGACTGATGGAGTTATCTTCAGTGGGCGCCTTTACGGTTGCGGTACGTGCGTAGATCGCACAGCGAATAGGCTGACTACGTGGTCTGCCTGCGGGCTTCTTTTTCATGGTGGCTCCTGCATGATTGTTTCAAGCAAAGCGTGACGGACTCTCTCAGACCGCGAAGGCAGTACAGAACTCCAGCCTCGCTCTATGCAAGAACCGCGCCAGCGGCATTCCTCATCAATTGAGGCGACTGGTATCTGAACAAATAGTTCTGGCTCCTTTCAAAAGCAGTCCGCCATCGCAGGAATTTCTCCTTTGCTCGTACCGAACGATCCATGTCATATTTCGAATGCGCGGAAAGCAGTTGCGATACAGCTTCTGCCTGAGATTCAAGTTCAGAAAGAACAGATCGGCATTGCCAGCAGATCAATAAATGGGAACGAATCGTACGCATCTGCCCATTGGACAACTCGCCGTCCAGGTAGGCAAGAAGGTTTTCATCGCTAAGATGCTCTCGTAACCGGCTGATTCGCATTTCGAATATCCCTTTCTGCATTCGTCTTTTCTGACATTGCCGTCTGAAGCTTTCGTAGGGCGCGCGCTAAAAGAGTATTGACAGAGTTCATGCTTATGCCGAGATGTTCAGCAATCTCCCGATATTTCAGCGCCTCAAGCCTGAGGAGCAGAACCTCTTCTTCACGAGGCGAGAGCACCGATAGGAGACCGCGGATCTCTACAAGCTTCGACATTTCTGTTGCCGACTCGCCGGGTATATCCATTTCATCGAGTTGGTCGTGGAGATTTCGATCCTGCATCTGCCTGCTCATATTCCGACGCAATATGCACATGGCCCATGCCTTTGGGTGCTGAATCTCCTTGCCGGCACGCAGGGCTTGATAAAGCTGCATAAAGGCATCCTGGGCGAGATCCTCAGCGAGTTCATAGTTCGCCGTTGCCCGGAGCGCATAGCGGACCAGGAGCATGTACCAGCGATCATAGAGCGCCGTCACTAAAACGGTAGCGTCAGATTCGTTCACGGTCCTCGCCAAGCGTCAAGAATTCGCTGTCAAGGAGTGTCTGAATTCGCCATTTTTAGCGACAACACAAAAAATATTTTGTCCGAATAGGCTTGGTTGTACGGGAAGGTAACTATCTCCGTCGGATCCTCATCATTTATCCGGTCTGCAACAACCTCGCGCCGATGATGTTCTTGAAAGAAAGAGCCGCCTTATCGGTTGCCACTTGCAGAAATCGCAGATCGTACGCCACGATCGGACAGCAGCGTTTGAATCGTTTGAAAAATATCCGCATGATTTCGAGCCAAATACCGTTCGATCTTGACATTCTTTAACAAACGGTCGAGATAGCCACAAGCTACAGTCAACGTCAAAACGTCTGTGCCATAAGAGTCCTCTACTGCTTTCAAATCCCGCAATAGATTCTCATTCTCCTCTTGCAGCATTGACCGCGCAGCCGTTGATGTTGCTTGCAGCTTCTTGGAGGACGCGGCATGGCATTCAAGCATCTCCGGCTTTGTGACGGCCAGGAGCGCCTGCGCAAAGGGAACGGTATACGTGCCGCCGGCCACCATATGCTCGGCTGTTTCGATCTGGCGTACAGGTTTCATCTTGCGCAAAATGTGGAACACTTTTGGGCTGACCTGTTTATTCATCAAGATTTGCACTGCTTCCGGACAGATCCCGTTCAACAGGTCGCGTTTTATGCGAATCGCTTCTACGCTGATATTCAGGGCAGCTGCAATGCGTTCCTCTGTGAGACCGGTCTTCAGCGCTTCCAGCAACATGAGGTGTTGTGCAATTGGGGGGATATGGTTAACATGCCGGTTGTAGGTGTAAGCCTCGTCATCCGTCGAAAGAAGGCACTTGGCTTCCTTTACTCCCATCGACTTCAATATCTCGAAACGCACATGACCGTCGAGAAGAAGATAATCGGCAGGCCCTCTCGGATATACCACCAACGGTTCAATCAGCCCGACGTGTTTTAGCGAAGCCTCGAGTTGTTTATAGAACTCCGCATACCTGTAGCGTTTAGTGGCATCCCTAACAGGCGCTATGATGTCAAGGGGCAGTACGACAATCTGGTTTTCAAAAGCCGCTTTTATCGCGCTGATCGACATCGCCCTTGCCCTCCTAATCGAGCCTGTCTTTGAGTTGCTTCGGCATGTCGGAGATCGATTCCGCGCGCAACAGTGTGATGAAGTTCTCGTCGCAGACGAGTTGGCGCATCACGGAGGTGACCAAAAGGAGCCGTTCCTTTGTCAACTCCGCTTTCGCGATAAGCGCCTGTTGGTCGCGAACTTTCTGCTTATAGACCTGGACCAGCATGTGTCCTGAAACTTTGCGGCGATTCTCTTCCGCTTTACCTTCCTTCTGCCTCTTTTCGATCCGTCTTGCGATGAGGCGCCGAGCGGCGGCCAACTTTTGTCCTCGCAGTTGCCCTGTGGCGTATGCCTCCGAAAGCGCGGCAGAAATCTCCGCATCCTTACCGCTCGCAATCTGTGCCGCAACGCTGATCGGCAAACGTCCGGCCTCGACGGCGTCAATGAGTGCAACCTCCTTATGCTCGACCAGGTGCACAATACCCGATATGTACATTCGATCCGTGCCGATCTTTTTTGCAATTTCCCCAATGTTGTATCCGCGCTCGCGCAAATTACGAACTTCGCGGATGATGTCCCTGTTGGATGGTGGTCGCCTTGCGATGTTTTCGACCAGGCTCATCAGATACTGATCTTCGCGCGATACCTCGGTAATGATCGCTGGAATGGTTGTCTCGCCAAGGGAGACAAACGCCTCGATCCTTCCTTGGCCGCAAACAAGATCGAATTGTTTTCCATCCCCGTTGGGCTCCTTGCGGCGTACAACTGTAATCGGCTTCTTGAGCCCAACTTCACGAATATTCGCGACGATCACCTGCCACCTTCCCCGGCTGCGCGTGCGTGGATTGGCAATGTGAATTTGATCGATAGGAATTCGTTCGACGTGTTGTTCATTCATCTGCGCTCTCCATGCACGGACGCTGCGTCATGCCTTCGCGCGATGCCTCAATGATGACTGCTAAGATCGTCGCTTGACCGAAAGCGACGAAAACCTGAAGTAGGCCGTGACCGCAGACAAGATCGAATTGCTTCCCATCCTCATCGGGTTCGCTACGGCGCAGGACTGTTATGGGTTTCTTGATCCCTGCCTCACGAATGTTGGCGATGTTCACTGGCGATACTTGCCGGCTGAGCGATATGGGGATTTCAGTGCGAATCTGATCGGTTCGAATCTGTTCAACGTGTTGATTCTTCATGCTGCACCCTCCACGCGGGCGCGCTGCGCCATCTCCATAAAGAAGTTCAGATTATTAAAGCGATATACATCCAGAGCAAGGCCGTTATCTGGCCTGAAGATCAACCGTTCGGTCAAGACATCAAGGCGTGGCAGGAGATAATAATCGAGAATCTCGTCATTAGCGGGCTGCAGGCGGGCCGCAATTACAACGTCCGGCCGCAGACTTTCGTCAAATCGGAGCTGCCACCGTAGATGTCCTGTTCGACTTTCCCTGCATCTTGCAAGGATCAGCGATGCCGTGTATTCGGAGTTGATGGTGAGCAGGTCATTGTGCTGGTTGACGCTAACCGTGGCTCCAAGGGCCAAGAGCTGGTCAAGTATCAAGGCGATGAGATCGGCATGCCGCCGGCGAAGCTTGCGATTGATTTCGATGTAGGCGAAATCCCGATCGGGAGCCCATCCAATGAGTGAATAGGCGCGAGTGAGGCTGCCAAAGCGCGAGGAGTAGCAGGTACTGGAGGGCATATCCTCGGTTTCATCAATAAGAATGCCCGAGAGGCGGCCGCGTGCGCAGAGTAATTCCCTCAGCCGCTCCAAGAGTTCGTCATCCGAAAGATGGCGATGACGCGATTCGATGATTGCCTGCGCTTCCGCGAATAGACTGGCCTGGACGAGAGGTTCGAAGGCGCCGTCCCTCCATATCCACATCTGCGCCGGATTGTTGACGCGCTTATGCTTCAATTTGAAGGAACGCCGGTTGTAGACATTGGCGCCGATGTACTTTGGATTGATTAACACTTGGTGGACCGACGAGCGCGTCCACGGGCGTCCGAATTCTCCTCCTACACCGCGGCCGTTCAAAACCTCCATGATTTCGCGTTCGGTTTTGCCTTGAACAACGAATAGGTCGTAAATCTGACGAACGGTTTCAATTTCCAGCTCCGGCCCAGGAACCAGGATGACCCGATCGGTCTGCAGGCTCTTGCGCTCGCCTTTGTCCAGCAGTCCCTTGGGATTTTTGTCCCGATCGATCAATTGCCGCCGCAGGCCGTATCCCGCCGGCCCACCTTGACGGAACCCCAGTTCGATGAGGCGGCATTGTCCGGAGAAGACCTTGACCGACAATTCCCGGCTGTACTCGGCCGCCATCGAGCGCTTCAGAGTCTTGAGGACAGAGGAGGACATGCTGCCGTCGTTCTCGAACTGCTCAGCGCAATAATGCACCCAAATGCCGGCTCTCTTGAGCCTCGGTAATCACCTTAAAACCGGCCATACGTTATCACTTCAAAACCGGCCAACGGGATAGGCCGAAGACGTGATTGTTTTACCTTGCCGGGGCGTGCATTTGCAAGGCGCGATTCGAG
>Ga0187875_10000508_pt1 | contig 32206 bp, 23 predicted proteins | sample June2016WEW_17_1_2_FD_132978 | JGI IMG/M metagenome (GOLD analysis project Ga0187875, IMG submission 132978) | Peatland microbial communities from SPRUCE experiment site at the Marcell Experimental Forest, Minnesota, USA - June2016WEW_17_10 | ecosystem: Environmental > Terrestrial > Soil >...
AAAACAATCCGAGCGGTTTGTATGCATCATACCAATACGGTCGGACGATCCGTGATCGCGGGCGGCACCCCGTGGAGCCCGCGTCGGGTTGTCAGTCTACCCCTCGTCAGAGGCGCTGCCAAACTTCCGGACAACTTCGATCTCGACTTTGACAAGAACACCGGTGTGCAAAGACTGCTGCAAATGGCAAAAGTGGCCGCCATTTTCCCTGGGAAGTGATTGGCACCGTGGTCGAGGATGGGTCAGGAACGAATTCCCAAGCCGCACCTCGTTCGGGATGTCGGACCACGACGCGAGAAAACTACAACCCGCTTTATTTCAGTCGCTTAGAGATAGTCACCGTTAGTCAGAGGCAGAACGAAGGTCAGGAACCGTTGGTAAGGGTCGTAACGCCACCCGCGATGATATTCGCCAGCCGGTTCGCTCTAAACGGAAGCAGTCGACACGCCAGAATCATGGCGATGGGTATTTCCATCAAGACCGCTGAACCCAGCACAGCCCATTGTGGGAGATGTGGGGCTGAATTCGGCGAGCCAAGAAAGCGAACAGGGCAAGCACGTCCGCATACAGGTAGTTTAATAACGCGAAGATCCACAATAGAGACAACCGCTCCTTTGTGTTATGCATGTCAACCTCCTACGGAATAGTTACGGTCCCGCGGCAGAATAAGTTTCAGTTCAAGCATCACTTCTTATCAAACTGGAGAAACTCGACTGGGGCTCCATTCTCGACGATAAAAACGACGGTCACGCCCGGGGAGGGTGAGTGGGGCGCAATAAGTATCTCTTTTCCGGCGATTTCAGCGGAGAGATCGTCCACTTTGAAGGCGACATGCGGAACAGTACGCACAAGTTCAGGGACTGGTGCTTCAGGTTCGAACCGCATCCACTCGATTCCGTAGGTGCTCGTTTCATATCCAGACACGAACGTCGCATAGTGCTCGATCAGGCGTTCACCTTCTCGACGCTCGGTAGTGGGAATTCCGATGTGATGGTAAAAAACCTACTAGGAGCAGCGTCGCTGTTCTTCACTTCACCACAACCTTGTAGTCCGTAGGAATCTCAAAGAGCGCAGGGTCAGGCTCGCTGCGGTCAAGTTCTCGAATCGCCGTGGTTGTTTCCTCGCCGGGGTTCGTGCTCGTGGTGTCCTTGGCGAGGACGGTGATCTTCAGATCGGGCGAAACCCACTTCTCTTCCACATACACGATGTCGGGACCGCGCCCGCCATAAAAGGGTATCACCCGCGTAATCCGCGTACCCTCGGCAGAGACCCCATTGATCAGCCGTCCGCCAAGGCTCTCCGTTGGGGTCTTTCCGAGGTCTTGCGGTAGGAACCGGAACGGAATAGGTCATCACTGAAGCGGTTTTCTGTCCGGGGAAAAGCTGAATGAACTGGTGGCGCAACGGAATATAATCGCGATGGATGATTTCGTGCCGCGAAAGCATTGTCTTTCTTCAGGCAGCTAGAAATCCCTGCTCACTCGCTGCAATTTCAGACTCAAGGCGATGCCCTTCCCCTCACCGGGCGTAAATCCTCACGTTGCTATTACGAGCTGACAGAATGATGAAGCTAAGACAGAGGCGTCGAAATTATGTACAACCGATTTTCGCGGGTATATACTCTGGCCGTCACAAGTCGCGATGAAACCGCGCTCTTGATCATCAGCGCTGGCAATCTTGATTTTGGCTTCCGGAATCTCGTAGCTGAAGCTAGCTCAACCAGGGTAAGCACTTTAGAGAAAGATGACAATACAACACAAAGCCGCCAGAGTTCCCGGGCCGATCAGGGTTATGCCGGACCCCTGCGGCGCGGACACCTCGGGAGGTCGCATTCCTGGTCCACTGGGACGCCCGGGTCCCCAACACGCTGCAGTTTAAAGAAGTGGATATGAGCGGCGGTGCGACCAAGGCAGTAACCCAAACCATCGCAATGCCCGCTCCGACGAAAGGTAATGACAGGATTCTCGCCCGTGCGGTGGACTGGAATCTTTCCAAATCGCCTCTCAGCGAAGATATCGTGCAAGGCGCCCTAAGCGACTGCCCTATCGGGGCAATTTTGGCGGCGTTAGCGAATACGCCCACCGGCAAGACACGTATCAATAATCTCATTACCGAATACAAAGGCGCGCCGGTCAAAACAACTTTCAGCAAAGATGTCTTGGATGATCTTAATTCTAGGTTGAACGACCCCGACGACCGCCGGCCCGAAAAGGAATTTTTGTCTCAACGTTACTTCTCTGTGAATCTCGCTTCCTCCGTTATAGTGAGCGATGTCTTCTACATTAAATACACCGATGGTCCTGATGTCGACATGTTCTTTATGGGTTCGTCTAAGAAAGCGCTATGGCCTTGCGTGATCGAAAAAGCTTTCGCCACAAAAATCGGCGGCTACGATGACCTGGACGATGATAAGAAATATACGGCCAATTATTTTTGGAAGATCTTAGTAGGTGCAGACCCCCAAGTGCTCAGCATTGATCAGGATACAGATCTCAGTAAAATTAGCGCCATAGCCAAGGCGGCTACGCAAGTTCCCGCCATCGGTGCCTCCAAGTTCGGCTCTGCTTTGGCGGCAGACCCCGACCCCCATGGTTTTGCCATTCTGGGGATACAGGGCTCCAAAGTCCAGCTTTACGATCCCCACGGAAACAAGCTCCCCGCATCGTTGGAGGACTTTCGAAAGAATTTTGAGTATATCTTCTCCGGCAGACCTAGATCCTGAACCATCTCACGCTCCTTTTCTAGCCTAATGCGATGCGGCGTCACATACAACACTGCAAAGTCACGCGATACCAACCGCACGAGAGTCCTGAGCCGCAGTGGTCACAGCAAAACCGGGCCATTTTTTGTCTCGATAACCCGGTTCAAATGGCTTCAAGGTTGTACTTCCTTAAACCTTAGCTTGCCTTAAAATTCATAGCGTAAGGCGAACTGCATAATGCGCGGGTTGTTGAGTACTCCGGAATAATTGCCGAAACTTCCGCCGCTGCCAAGTCCGAGTGAGTCTGACAGCAGACTCGACTGAACGTCGAAGCTAACGGAGTTCGTAAGGTTGAAAATTTCCCAACGGAATTGCAGGCTCTGTTTCTCGCTCCACGGCAGGATCCAACGTTTGGCAAGACCCAAATCGATGCCGAAGTAGCCGGCGCCACGAATATTGTTGCGCTGGCCAGATTCCCCGGCATACGCGGGTGCAAAGGAACTGATGGCAGCGGGACCATTGGCAAAAATATTAGGAGTACCAGTGTTGGTGTAGACCCCGGTTTTGACCGGCGCGACCTGATCCGCATTACCCTCCATCTCGAAATTCGTAGGGAAATTACTGAATCCGTTGTCCACCGTGACTGGGAATCCACTTGTGACTCGGAACAAGCCGGAGAATTGCCAGCCGCCAATGAAGGCATCGAGTAGATGCCCCGAACTGTGGCCGAGTCGCTGGCCGCGCCCCAACGGCAGTTGCCAGATCCAGTTGGCATTCAGTTGGTGAGTCGCGTCGAATGAGGACACGCCTTTCTGGGCAGCTGGATTCCATGCATTAATGATGTTGTTATTCAAGCCGAACAGGCTGCCATTGCTGGCAGGAGCCACACGTTCAGCGTCGGAAGAAATGTCGATGGATTTGGAATAAGTGTAGTTCAAATCAAATTGGAAGCCATGCGACATGCGATGGCGGAGGCTAGCCTGGAGGGCGTTGTAGTTCGCCCACGCCATGGAACGCCATGCATATAGAGAACTGAATTGCGGAGCGTAGTAGGAGTATTGGCCACCGGAAGTGAAGTAGAGCTGATTCGGATTATTGAAATCTGGAATGCCGTTGTAGTCAAGATTGTAGAGCGCGAGAGAATCGTTGAAGCTCGTCCCGCAGAAGGTGTCGAAGGCAAAAATGATGGGGTTCGTGGTTGGCTGAACGTTTGGATTCCCTTGCGCGTTCGTGCCCGTGCAACCGCTGAGAGTGTAGGCGCCGCCGGGAACCAGAGGCTGAATTTGATCGATCCAGAATTGTTGAACTTTGGCAGGAAGTTGACTCGGGCTGAAAGAAGCCGTGGGATTGGAGATACCCGCGTTAAGCTGTGGTCGAAAAACCTTAGCCAGTGCATCTTCCGCTGCGAAATAGTCGAGGCCGGATTTTCTGTCGAAAATGTCCAGCGGCATGGCGAGATCGTCCTGAGCGAGCAGACGATGCGAGAGCCGTCCGACGTAGGCGACATCGAGAGAAAAGCCGGAGGGCAGTTCGCGGCTGACAGCAAAATCCATCGCATAGGAATAAGGAGTTTTCAGACTCTGGTCGATACCCCAGGTGATGGCGCCGCTGCCGACCGGGTAGGTTTGAGGAAACCCCGCCGTAGGAGCTGACGGCAAGATTGGGTTGCCACCATAATCGGCCGTTGGAATTGTGTTCATGTTCGTTAGCCGGGGTGCGATGACCGAGGTTTCAAAGTCTGACGGGTTGTTGAGCGACGTGGCCAGACCGAAGGAACCATTCTGATCGAAGGTGTCGACCAGGCTTTCACCCACGCGGTCATACACAATGCCGAAACCAGCGCGAATGCTACTTTTTCCCCTGCCGCCGAAGACGGAACCGAGCCAACCGTCAGAGTAGTCTGGAGACCACGCAAAGGCCACATGCGGTCCAAGATTGTGATAGTCCCAATTGTAATAGCCCGGTTTTCCGTTCGCGGAACCGGCCCAATCGTAGGTAACGAGAGGCTGCGTGTTGGAGGGAATGCCCTGCAACATTCCCGCACCGCGGTTATTGAACCAATTACCTAGGCTGAAGGTAGTTCCAACTTGCAAGCCATTCGTTTCCCATGGAGGAGAAAAGAGCGAGTAACGCAGACCAAGGGTGACCGTGAAATTTGGTTTTACTTTCCAGACGTCCTGCACGTACATCTCGTAGGAGTCTTCCGCGAAGCGCCTCGTCACCGGCGCGCCCTGCGCGATTGGGTTGCCGCTACGGTTATAGTTGTAAACCGCATCGCCAAGGGTAACCATCCCAAGAAGACTGGTCATAGCGTAGTCATAACTGCTAACGAAGCTGGTATCCACTTGGGGATACCCGTTGGCGGGATTCGCCGGATTGAGGGGAGAGGGATTGGCTGGACCCGAGAGCCCGGAGTTGAGCAGCCAGTCAGGGTTTGCTTGTCCAATGCTGAAGGAGTTGTTAAAGTTGCTTTCGGGATTTCGAAGAAACGAAAACTGAAAGCCGAACTGCCAGGTGTGTTTGCCGTGACTCCACGAAAGATCGTCGGTGAGATTGTGTACCGGGCGCTGAAAAGTGGAGGAACGGGTAATGCCCTGGTCGAAAGCCTGAAGGTAATTCCACGGTTGACTTGAGTCCCCGATAGTGCCGACACTCTCGCGAACGAATCCATAGCGAAAATTGTTCACCAAAGCAGAAGAGAGGGCCGCGGAATAGTTAACCAGCAGTCCCTTGTTGAAATTGACGATGTCGGTTTCGGGAGCGGTGCCCGGCAAGAAAGGCGCACCCGCGGAATTTTCGTTGGCAAGCGCGCCGGTAACAGAGACGCGATGCTTGGCATCGGCCGTTATATTGTAATCCAGTTTGGCGATGTACCAATTTTTCTTGGTGTCGGTGGGAGCGCGAAAGCGATATCCCGCAGTGTTGACCAGATCGCCGGTGGTCTGGTCGTTAGGAGGCGGGTACACCGAATTCATGTATTGGAGAACTACCGGATTAGGGCCATGTGGGCCTAGGCTGGTGCTATCCATGGCCGTGATCTGATTATCAGAAAGAGCAAAATACCCATCGGGCGGCGTGTAAGACGTCCCACTCTTACCTATTGCGGGCGCCCCCGAACAAGTGCTGGCGCAGAGATATTGAATGACGCCATCGCGAAAGGCGGCGGTAGGCACAGTGCGCACTTCGCTGAGAGCCTCGGCATCGCGATAGCCTTCGTAATTCAGGAAAAGAAAAAGACGATTCTTCACGATGGGCCCGCCAAGGGAGGCGCCGAAGATATTGCGGTTGAGTTGCGGCGGCTTGTTGGGAGCACCGCTGCCCAATTGAGCGGCCTTCACAAAATAATCGTTGGCGCTGAAGAAAGAATTGCGGTTGTATTCATAGACCGATCCGTGGATCTTGTTAGTGCCACTTTTCGTGACGAGCGCCACTTGCGCGGCGGAGGAGACACCTTCGTCGGCGCCGTAATTCGTGGTGGTTACGCGGAACTCCTGCACGGAATCGAGAGTTACCGGAAGAACGGACGTGAAAGAGTGAGAACCTTTGTCATTGACTGGAACCCCATCCAGCGTAATGTTGCTCTGATCACTGCGTGCTCCATTAACGGCCCCGCTGCGCGTATCCACACCGTTATTAATGTCGGGGCTGTTGCCGGTGTAAAGAACTCCAGCCTGAAGGCTGAGTAGATCCGGAACATTGCGGCTTTCGAGTGGAAGTTCCTTGACCTGAGTTTCGTTGAAAGCGTTGCCCAAGGACGCATCCGTCGTATTGATCGTTTCCGCCGCGGCGGATACTTCGATTTGGCTAGTGACGGACCCAACTTGAAGCTTTACATTGACCGAGGCCGGGACGTTCACGAGAAGCTGCAGATCTGGCTGTTCATACTTTCCGAAGCCGTCCTTTTCAACGGTAAGAGTGAAGGTACCGGGCGGAAGACCGACAAATTCATACTCTCCAGAACTGTTGGAGCGTGTCGAGCGTTGCAAGCCTTGTCCGCTGTTCGCTAACGTGATCCGCGCGCCGAGCACCGCAGCGCTGCTGTTATCGAGCACAACTCCCCGAAGGGACGTTGTGCCAGTTTGCCCTCCGGCGAAAATGGCGGAGAAGAGAACTAGGCTGCAACACGCGACACTCCGAGACTTAAGTCGATGGGTCATGGTCTCCTTGTATGCGCCTTACGTTTGGGTAGAGATGGCGGCAAAACGGTAGCGAGAAAATATTCTCTCTTTAACGTGCTGTCAACACGAATTTCCGATTTGACGTATCGCTGTTCCGAGGCGCGGGGAAAGTGTTTGGGATGCCAACAAATAACGGTTTTCACTAAATCGCCGCTTTTCTTCATGGTGCAATTTGATTCAGTTAGTTAGGCAGGCTTGATCTCCAAAACCGCGCCCCGCCTCATTAGCTTGACCAAATTGCTCTGCGCCTTGCGCTTCTGCGCAGAAGTTCCTGCATACGACCTTGGGATTCTCGCTGTTCGCGTTCAACAGCGTCCCAAAAGTGTGGCCGAAAGCTGTGATACGAAACTTGCTTCGTCACCTTTGCACGCTGCAATGCTGGCTTGCCGTAATATCTGCAAGCGTCCCCTGCCAATAAGGCTGTCGGCCCTTTCGTCTGCGGCGAGGCAAATACCCAATCTCCTGGACCTGGGTACGGAGAAAGGCGTTTCCATGCCCAAAGCGACTCGGCCATTTGCGCGTCCAGCGGAGCGGCTTAATAATTTCAGTGCAACAACGAGATGTATCTGATTGATATTGATTGATATAAACCGTGTCGGCGGACACGTTCAGCATTTGGATCGAACCAAACCATCCAGAGCTCTAGGGGGGCAGAAAGAATAATCGCAGCTTCCCAACTTAAGCGGGCCACGTAGTCCTACACCAGCGCCAAGACGCTGTACCATCCGTATGTTCTTTCTTACGCCAGACACCCAGTATGCGGCGGCTTAACCGTAATTAAGGAATGACGAATCCAGATGGATTGGATTGTTCCCAGTGAGTTGAACTAGGTTTGGCCTCAATCCTCATAGGTACGCCCGGCGCGGTCCAATTCCGGATCCGCCTGGAGGCTCGTGATCCCTGTTGACAACGGGTATCTGAGAGAGTCGAATTCCATTTGCGAACTGGTCAAGCATTTTTTTGAGGAGGAGCGTATGAAGAAAGTTTGGTTCGGAGTAGCTCTGCTGGCGTTGATTAGTTTGCCCGCCTTCGGACAGAAGAAGGAACAGGAACGCGTCGAAAATGCTGGAACGGTCATGCAGGAAATCTTGAACATTCCTGACGACATTCCGCAGAGTGTAATCGATAAGGCGGATTGCGTTGTGGTTTTGCCTTCCGTCCTCAAATTCGCCATCGGAGTTGGCGGAAGTTACGGCCGAGGCGTTATGACCTGCCGTCGCGGCGAGGATTTCAAAGGTCGCTGGGGTGCTCCGACTATGATGGCGCTCGAAGGCGGCAGCTTTGGTTTGCAGCTGGGCGGGCAGGCGACCGACTTCGTACTCCTGCTGATGAGTCCGCGGTCGGCCAAGAGCATTCTCTCCAGCAAGGTCAAACTAGGAGGTGACGTCTCCGCTGCGGCAGGTCCGGTCGGACGGAACGCGTCTGCTGAAACAGATGTAACGCTACGAGCCGAGATCCTTTCCTATTCTCGCGCTCGCGGACTATTTGCCGGAATTTCTCTTGCTGGCTCGACCCTCCGCCCCGACAATGATGCTAACAAAAACTTATATGGGAAAGAACTGGGGGCGCAAGAGATCGTATTCAAAGGCGCGCTAGCGCCGCCTCCCTCTGCGAAACTGTTGCTGGCCGAGCTTAATAAGAAATCTCCAACCAATAAGTCCAACAATTAGCGAGTAGGGTGGCGCCCGACCAAACGAAGCCGACGCGACCGAACAGAACACCGGGCAAACTCCTGACGGAGCATTTGGGCGCTTGCCATCTGTCAACCGGCGATGTCTTTAGAGCCGCAGGAAAACGGAGAGAATGTGACCAATCCCCGGCGATGAAGCCTGCCCTCGACTATATGCGTCGGGGCGAACGGGTGCCGGATTCAACCGTCTGGGAGATGGTGCGAGAACGGAGCGCCTGCCTCGTCGATCGCGACGGCTTCATCCTGGACGGCTTTCCACGGACCCTGGGACAAGCGGCATTGCTGAAGGAACTGATGGCGGAAGAAAAAATTTCACTTAGCGCTGTTGTGAAGTATGAACTTTCGTGGGATGAAATCGTGCAGAGGCTGAGCGGGAGGCGCACCTGCGAATCGTGCAAGTCAGCCTTTCATGTCCAAGAAAGGCCACCGAAGTTCGAAAACGTTTGCGATCGCTGCGAAGGGCGACTCGATCCGCGCGAAGACGACCGGCCGGAATCCATCACCTGAATGCATACGCACGAAGTACTGCTCCGCTAACAAAGTTCTACAACGATCTCGGCCTCCTCCTGCCGATCGTTGCGGCGGGATCTGCTGATGAAATCCTGGCGCGAACCCTCAAGCAGTTGGAGGAGCATCCCGAACCACGGGCCCAATAAAAAGTGCCTTCCCCGGCAAAGCTCTGATATTAAAGCCGAAAACCTCTTAGACGCTCATTCCGACCCGGGGGATCGTAGATTCTGGCTGGCCCCAGCCAATGGTCTACGGGATGTCCCTCTCAGACCTACCCCGTCTTCGCGATTGCCTATAAATTTCTGTCCATGCGACTCCCCCAATTGAAACTACACTGCCGATCTTTTACAGTCTTTGCGATGTTCGCGCTAGTCTTGGCAATCACTCTGCCCTTCACCGTACGCGCGGCCACGAGCGAACTGAGTATCTCACCCAACCATTTGAGCTATGGCGATGTTGTCGTAGATCAGAGCCACCAGCGGACGGTTACCCTCATTAACTCCGGCCAGGAGAAAGTAACGATCTCGGGCGTGAGTTCAAACGAAAAAGATTTCAAGGTCTCGGGACCAACGCTGCCGAAAGTCCTTACCCCAGGCGAGCGTCTGAATGTGACTGTGACTTTCTCGCCCACCGCAAAAGGGTTGGTGAGCGGGCGCATAGTTTTTGCCAGCAATGCCTCCGATCGGTCCCTCGCTATCCCGGTAGCAGGTACGGGTACGACTGGCGCGAAAGTGATTGCAGCTCCACCCAGCGTCACTTTCGGTGATGTTGGCGTGGGGGAAAGTTCCACGTTGCCGGTCACGCTGACCAACCCTGGAGGCTCGAAGGTGACCTTGGAGAGTTCTCAAATTACAGGCAGCGTTTTCTCTTTGCGCGGCGCCCAGTTTCCGCTGGTCCTGGCAGCCAAGCAAAGCGTAAAACTGGACGCCACTTTCAAACCGAAAGCTGCAGGAACGATCGACGGAGACGTTATCTTCTCAGGCCCGGCACTGAAGATACCGCTCACCGGCACCGGCACCAACAAGCGGGAATTAACCGTTGCACCAAGCAGCCTCAACTTTGGCAACGTGGGCGCTGGAACCACAGAGACGCTGACCGTCGGACTGAAAGCCAGCGGCAGTAGCGTGACGGTTTCTGCGATAGCGAGCAGCAATTCGCAATTTGAGGTAAGCGGCGAGGCCTTGCCTCTGACGATCCCTGCAGGGCAGGAGAAGTTGATTAACGTCACGTTCAAGCCTCAAGGTAGCGGCACAAAATCCGCTAGACTCTCGATTGCCAGTAATGCCGCCGATTCCAAGGCGTCCGAGGCCTTGACTGGTACCGGCACTGCGCCCTATGTTGATCTTTCCTGGAGACCGAGCACTTCAACTGTAAAGGGCTACAACGTCTATCGGAGCAAGTCTGCGACTGGTTCTTACGCAAGAATCAATTCCAAGGTCGATGTGGACACCGCCTATGAGGATTCAACCATAGCCAGCGGCAATACCTACTACTATGCAACAACGGCGGTGAGTGCGAGCGGAGAAGAAAGCGGTTACTCGAATCGGGTGGAGGTGGTGGTGCCCTAAGAGTGGGCCGCGGAGATTTCGCCTGAGGCGGGAGCGCTCTTGCCTCCGCCTCAGGGCTCAGCGGCCAGCCCGCAAGGAAAACGGTCATCAACGCGGCTCGACTTGCATGAGCATTCCATATTTCGGTCTGAGCGTGATCAGCGGCTGCGGCTCCACCCGATGACCGGGCGACAATCGTAGCTTCCATCTCTGTGCCAAAGTGGCCAGAACCAGTACGCCTTCCATCCAGGCAAACGATTCTCCGATGCACTGACGAGAGCCGGCGCCGAACGGGAAGTAGGTAAATTTCGCACGCTGGGCTTTTCCTTCCGCCGAGAATCGATCTGGATCAAAGCGGAGAGGATCTGGAAAAAATCTGGGATCGCGGTGCGTGACGAACGGACTGATCAACACGGTAGTTCGCGGGGGAAGAAAATATTCGCCGAGGGAGAAATCCTCGCGCGCAAAACGTCCCATGGCCCACGCCGGCGGATAGAGCCGCAGGGATTCCGCTAGCACGCTTTCGGTGTAGCGCAAGCGAGGAACATCCTCGACAACCGGGAGCCTGCCCTTCAGCACTTCGGCCACTTCGTGATGCAGCTTGGCTTCGCAATCAGGATTTTGCGATAGCAGATACCACGTCCACGACAACGCGTTGGCGACCGTCTCGTAGCCCGCAAGAAAAATGGTGATGACCTGATCCCGCAAGGATCGTCGGGATGCTTCGTCATTGGCTGGAGAGGCCGCGAGCATCAGGTCCAGCAAACTTCCGCGATCAACGCCGCTGCGCTGGTGCGCATCGATCATGCGTGCGTTGATCATCCGGTAGACCACGGCGTCGATGCGCTTGCGAGCCCTCGCGAATGCGGCCAATCCGGGCGGACGCAGGTGCACCAGCCATTCCGCCGCGGGCAGCATTACCAGAAAATTGTAGAGACCCATGATGCGGTTAATGGCCGTCGCAAGCTCGTACACTTCCTTGCGCAGGTCGGTGGCAAACAAAGTGCGCGCCACAATATTGAGTGTGAGATGCATCATGTCAACGGCGATATCGCGCCGCTCGCCGGCACGCCAGGAATCGCGGATGTGTTCCGCCTCTTCAACCATGATGCCGCCATATTCACCGATGCGCTGCCGGTGAAATGCCGGTTGCGCCACCAATCGTTGGCTGCGGTGAGCGGAGCCTTCACTGGTGATCATCCCTTCACCGAGCAGCATTTTGGTGCGCTGCACCGTACGCTCTTTGATGAAGTTGTCATTCTGCACCACCAACACTTCGCGGATATACTCCGGATGGTTCAGAAAGACGATATGGTGCGGCCCGATCTTGTAGTGGGCGATGTCGCCATAGGTCTGGGCGAGATGTTGAAAGAGAAAAATGGGATTCGCCGGGCGAAATTTGCGAAACGCAAACCAAAGAAGATTGCGCTGAAAACCAGGAGGATAGCGATATCTACCCGGCTCACGGGACCCACTCACCTTGGGTTGCCGCACTGCGGTTGCCATTGCAGTAGTCTACGCTGCGAACGGAAGCGCTCATCCGACCGAGGCTCAGGAATTTCCCTTGAATCAAGCATCGACCTAATCTTTTCCGGCCCGCAAAGACTGAGGACACGCGCAACTATTGCCTCTGCAGTTGATCGAGAGCAGCCAGAACGTCTTGACTGTGCCGGCCGGGGTCAACATGGGTATACGCTGTTGCAATCTTCCCGCTAGGATCGATTAGAAAGGTATGACGAGCGGCAAATTTTGTTATGCCTAGATTCGTCAGCGAACCATACTCCCGGCTCACTTGACCGTCTGGATCGGCCAATAGCTTGAAATTTAATCCTTCTTTTGTGCAGAACTTCTTGTGCGAGTCCACGCTGTCCACGCTTACGCCGAGAACCACGGCCTGAAGCGCGTTGTATTTCACTTGATCGACCTGAAAGTTGTGCGCCTCTCGCGTGCAGCCGGGAGTTTGATCTTTGGGGTAAAAGTAAAGGACCACCCATTTCCCGCGATAATCCTTCAGACTGACGGAGCTACCTTCCTGCGAGGGCAGGGTAAAGTCCGGCGCGGTGCTTCCAAGAGCCGGAGCGGCTGCATGCGAACTCGACAAAAGACGCGGAACAATGAATATGGCCACCACAACAACCAGCACGAGCAGGCCGATCTTCAACATTGAAGCCTCCCGGGGCATCTTGCACCAAAATCGGAGACGCTGATTCTTTCCTTTAACCCGACGTTCGCCATTGTAGACCGTTTGGCGGTCAACTTTCGTTCAGCAAGATTTCGCATAATTGAATATCATAGATAATCCGGCACAATCAGACGAAGAGGTTAGACGTGGCTCAGACGGAAACTGACGGTCAAGAAGTATTGGAAACACGGGAGTGGGTCGATTCGCTGGATTATGTGTTGTCCAAGGGCGGCCCGTTGCGCGCGGGGCGGCTGTTGCAGCAACTGGCGCTGCACGCGCGACGTGCGGCTGGCGTGAACCTTCCTTTTTCGGCGACCACTCCTTATCAGAATACGATCCCGTCCCCGCAGCAGGCTCCGTTCCCCGGAAGCCAAGAAATGGAGCGGCGTATCAAGAGCCTGGTGCGCTGGAATGCTTTGGCGATGGTGGTGCGTGCCAACAAGATCCAGGAAGGCATTGGCGGACACATCTCGACGTTCGCTTCGGCGGCAACTTTGTACGAGGTCGCTTTCAATCATTTTTTCCAGGCACAAAACCAGAGTGGCGACCGGGACTTCGTTTATTTTCAGGGGCACGCCGCGCCCGGAATTTACGCTCGCGCCTATCTCGAAGGTCGTATCCCGAAGGAAAAGCTGGAAAACTTTCGCCGTGAGCTTAACCCTGGCGGCGGGCTGAGTTCCTATCCCCACCCCTGGCTGATGCCGAATTTCTGGGAGTTCCCCACGGTCTCGATGGGTTTGGGACCGATCCAGGCGATCTATCACGCACGCTTTATTCGCTATCTGGAGAATCGCGGGCTCAAGCAGTCGACGGGCGGGAAGGTGTGGGCATTCCTCGGCGATGGCGAAATGGACGAGCCAGAAGCTCTGGGGTCGATCACGCTGGCTTCCCGCGAAAATCTCGACAATCTTATTTTCGTAGTGAACTGCAACCTGCAGCGCCTCGATGGCCCGGTGCGCGGAAATGGAAAAATTATTCAGGAGCTCGAGGCCATCTTCCGCGGTGCAGGATGGAATGTTATCAAGTGCATCTGGGGATCGGACTGGGACAGCCTGATTCGCGCTGATCGCGACGGATTGCTGGTTCGGAGGCTGGGAGAAATCAGCGACGGGCAATATCAGAAATACTTTGTGGAGAGCGGAGCTTACTTCCGCCAGAACCTGTTCGGTACTGACCCGCGCCTGCTGAAAATGGTCGAGCATCTTTCCGACGAGCAACTGGCGCGCATGCGGCTCGGAGGCCACGACCCCATCAAGGTGCATGCGGCGTACCGCGCGGCGGTGGACCACAAAGGTTCTCCCACAATCATTCTGGCCAAGACAATTAAAGGGTATGGACTGGGCGAAGCCGGCGAAGGCAAAAACATCACCCACCAGCAGAAGAAGTTGAACGAGGAAGAGCTGGAGTTGTTCCGCTCTCGTTTTGGAATTCCAATTCCCGACGATGAATTACATAAGGCGCCGTTCTACCGGCCCTCCGATGACAGCGCGGAGATCAAGTACATGCAGGCGCGGCGCAAACAGCTCGGCGGATACATGCCGACGCGTAAAGTTCGTGCCACGCCGTTGAAGCCGGTCCCCGATTCTTATTTTGAAGAATTCTACAAAGGAACGGAGGGTCGCGAAGTCGCCACCACCATGGTTTTCGTGCGGCTGCTGGGTAAGCTGTTGCGCGATCCCGAGGTCGGCAAATTGATCGTGCCGATCATTCCCGACGAAGCTCGCACCTTTGGCATGGAAGCTCTGTTTCGCCAGGTTGGCATTTACTCGAGCGTAGGACAGCTCTACGAGCCGGTCGATATGGATACCCTCCTGTATTACAAGGAGGCGAAGAACGGCCAGATTCTCGAAGAAGGGATCACCGAGGCCGGATCGATGTGTTCGTTCATCGCGGCGGGCACAGCCTATGCGAATCACGGCATCAACACGATTCCGTTTTTTATCTATTACTCGATGTTCGGGTTTCAGCGTATTGGCGATCTGATCTGGGCGGCAGCGGATATGCGCTGTCGCGGATTTCTCGTCGGCGGCACCGCCGGGCGCACCACTCTTGCCGGCGAAGGTCTGCAGCATCAGGACGGTCACAGTCACGTTCTCGCCTTACCTGTTCCCAATTTGCTGGCCTATGATCCGGCATTCGCATACGAGATTGCCATCATCATTCAGGATGGCATCAAGCGCATGTACGTGGATCAGGAATCGATTTTCTACTACCTCACGGTAACCAACGAGCCGCTTCCGATGCCCGAGATGCCGAAAGAGGGCAACATTCGCGAAGGCGTACTGCGCGGGATTTACCGCTTTAAAGCGGCCGATGCGCGGGATGCCAAGCTGCGCGCGCAATTGCTGGGCAGCGGGACCATCATGTACGAAGTGCTGAAGGCGCAAACCATCCTCAAAGAAAAGTATGATGTGGCGGCGGACGTTTGGAGCGTGACCAGTTACAAAGAACTCTATCGTGATGCCAACGATTGCGAGCGCTGGAACATGCTGCATCCCGGCGATCCGGCCAAAGTCCCGTTTGTGACTCAGTCCTTGAAAGATGCGTCCGGACCTTTCATCGCAGCATCTGATTACATGAAAGTACTGCCGGAATCGCTGGCGAAGTGGGTGCCGGGGCAGCTCGCATCGCTGGGAACCGACGGCTTTGGCCGCAGTGAGAGCCGGGCGGCGCTGCGCGATTTCTTTGAAGTGGACGCGAAGCACATCGTATTGGCGACACTGGGAGCGCTGGTCAAAGAAAAGAAAATCGGGCTGGACGTGATGAAGAAGGCCGTTCGCGAACTGGGAATCAACGCCGAAAAATTAAATCCGGCGTCCAGTTAAAACGGTTCGTTAACTCCATCGGCAAATTGAAGGAATGGAATCAGTGATCGAATTCAAGCTCCCCGAACTCGGAGAAAATATTGAGCAGGGCGACCTCGTGCGCTTAATGATCGCGCCAGGCGCGGCTGTAACTGAGGGTCAAGCGGTGATGGAGCTCGAGACCGATAAGGCCGTTGTGGAAGTGCCCTCGTCCGTGAGCGGAACGGTGAAAGAGATCATGGTGAAAGAAGGCGACAAGATCAAAGTTGGACAGGTTGTCTTTACCACAGACAACAATGGAATCGCCGCAAGCGAAGCTCAGCCCAAGGAGGAGCGCTCGCAGCCCACCGCTACGAGGCCCCAACCTTCGCCACCTGCGTCCGCCGCACCACCTGCAAATCACGAACCGCCTACGTCAACCCAATCTGAATCTGAGTCGAAGCCACGACCATCGCGGGCCACGGACGCTCCCGCAGCCAGCGAATTCCGCCTGCAGGAACTCGGAGAAAATATCTCACAGGGCGATCTCGTGCGCTTAATGATTGCGCCTGGCGCCAAAGTCTCAGAAGGCCAGCCCGTGCTGGAACTTGAAACCGATAAGGCGGTCGTCGAGGTTCCTTCGTCGGTCAGCGGCATTGTGAATGAAGTAAAAGTTAAGGAAGGCGAGAAGATAAAGGTTGGACAGTTAATTTTCACGCTGCAGGGGGCGGGCTCAGCACAAGCCGAGACCGCGCGTCCGCAAAGCCAGCCCGTCGAGCATGTCTCCGGGCAACACGGCGCCCGCCTCGCCTTCCAGGCTGCAATTCGCGCGGAGGGTAAGACCGAAGAGCAGGCCCTCCCACCCGACCAACCGAGGCCGCGTCCCGCGGCATTTTCCATGCCCGTGCAATTGGGCAAGGTCGCCGGAACGGAACACCGCGAAGCCGTTCCCGCGGCTCCGCACACTCGACGTCTGGCGCGCGAGCTCGGTGTCGACATTTATGAAGTGAAGGGAAGGGGACCCGGCGGCCGCATTAGCGAAGAGGACGTCAAGGCCCATGCCAAAGCCACGCTCACCGCTTTGGCTACGGCCACCCAGGCCTCGCCTCGCGCCGGATACTTCGTTGCACCCAAGCTGCCAGATTTCGCGAAGTGGGGAAAGATCGAGCGCGTTTCCATGCGCGGCGTTCGCCGCAAGACTGCGGAACATGTCGCGGAATCCTGGAACACGATTCCGCATGTCACGCAGCACGACCGCGCCGATATCACTGAACTCGAACAATTACGCGCCCGTTTTGCTCCCAAGGCCGAACAAGCCGGTGGAAAGATGACCGTCACCGCGATCGCTTTGAAAGTCTGCGCCGCCGCGCTGAAAGTGTTTCCGCAGTTCAACGCCACGATCGACATGGAGAAAGAAGAGATCATTTATAAGCAGTACATCCATATCGGAGTCGCCGCGGATACCGATCGTGGCTTACTGGTTCCGGTGATCCGCGACGTGGATAAAAAAAATATCGTCGAACTGGCGGTGGAGCTTTCGCAGCTGTCGCAGAAGGCACGCGAGAAGAAAATCACCCTTGCCGATATGGAAGGCGGCACCTTCACCATCACCAACCTCGGCGGCATTGGCGGTACGGCTTTTACGCCCATCGTGAATCATCCTGAGGTCGCCATTCTCGGGCTTTCCCGTTCGCGGACGGAACCGGAGTGGATTGGCGGGAAGTTCGAACCGCGGCTGATCCTCCCGCTCTCGCTCTCCTACGATCATCGCCTGATCGATGGGGCGGACGCGGCACGTTTTCTGCGCTGGGTTGCGGAGGCCTTCGAGCAACCCTTCCTGCTCTCCGTTCAAGGATAGCTGCCGCGGGCCAACATCCAGAAGAAAGTCACCTCATGAACGAACCTATCGATCACGGAGCCAACGCAAATCCCGAGGGAACTCACAAGCTGCGCGTCGCCGTAATTGGTGGCGGACCGGGAGGCTACGCTGCCGCCTTCCTGGCGGCTGATCTCGGCCTGCAGGTTACGCTGATCGATCCGGAGGCGAATCCCGGCGGTGTGTGTCTTTACCGCGGTTGCATTCCGTCGAAGGCGCTGCTGCACGTGGCCAAGCTCATTGAAGAATCTCAGCAGGCGAAGCATTGGGGGATCGATTTTCCCCCGGCAAAGATTGATCTGACGCGTCTGCGCACCTGGAAGGAGGGCGTTGTCAAAAAGCTGACCGACGGCCTGGGGCAACTTTCGAAGCAACGCCATGTGGAATACGTTCAAGGTCGCGCCGCCTTCGAGAACTCCACCACGTTGAGGATAAGCAAAACCGATTCCGGCGAAGTCGTCCTCAGCTTCGACCGCATCATTATTGCGACCGGATCCCGCCCTGCCATCATTCCCGCTCTGAAGTTGGATTCGCCACGCTTGATGGATTCCACCGGCGGGCTGAACCTGGAAGATATTCCGGGAAGCCTTTTAGTCGTTGGCGGTGGTTATATCGGACTGGAACTGGGCTCGGTTTACGCTGCACTCGGAACGCGGGTAGTGGTCGTCGAGATGCTACCCGGTCTGCTTCCGGGCGCCGATCGCGATCTGGTTCTGCCTCTGCACAAACGCCTGGAAAAAATGTTTGAGTCAATTTTCCTGAACACCACGGTCGCTTCGCTCAAGGAAGAAGGGGCGGGAATCCGTGCGACGTTTGAAGGTGCAACCGTTCAGCAGAATGATCGCGAGAAACTTTTTGATCGCGTGTTGGTATCGGTAGGACGAAGGCCGAACTCGGAGATTCCCGGCCTCGATGAGACCCAGGTGCGTGTCAGTCCGCGAGGTTTCATCGAAGTGAATAAGCAACTGCAAACCGCCGATCCTTCCATCTACGCCATTGGCGATGTGGTGGGTGAGCCGATGCTGGCGCACAAGGCTTCGCATGAAGGTCGTGTTGCCGCCGAAGCGATCGCCGGACACAAGGTCGCCTTTGAGCCTAATGCGATTCCTGCGGTGGTCTTTACTGATCCCGAGGTTGCCTGGTGCGGTCTCACCGAGACTCAAGCGGCGAAGGATCATCGTGAAATCAAGGTCGCGAAATTTCCCTGGGGCGCATCGGGGCGAGCCATCACCCTGGACCATCCTGAGGGAACGACAAAATTAATTGTGGACCCAGCGACAGAACGCGTGTTGGGCGTAGGAATTGTTGGAGCCGGAGCCGGCGAACTGATCGCCGAGGGAGTGTTGGCCATCGAAATGGGCGCTCTGGTGAGCGATGTGGCCATGACCATTCACCCTCATCCCACTCTTTCGGAGACCGTGATGGAATCTGCCGAAGTTTTCTTTGGCACGAGCACGCACGTGTTTCGTCCGAAACGCGGGTAGCTGCTTTTTACCTGGCAACCGATCTCCGCAACCAGTTTCGCTACAATAAACTCTCATCTGGGTGGAGTAGATCTGCTGCACACGGTCGGACGCAGGGCTGCCGCGGAAAATTACATGTTCAATTTTTCCAAACGAATCGCGTTTATTGTTTTCAGTCTCGCATTTCTCCCGCCGCTCTTATCTCAACCGGCGATATCGCAGTTGCCTCAACCGCAAGCGCCAACGAGCGCTGCCTCCCAACCTCCAACCGATCCCCTGAATCGACAAACCCCCGATGGCACCGTTTTTGGATTTTTGGAGGCCGCGCAGTCGGGGAACTACGCCATCGCCGCGCAATATTTGCAAATGAGTTCGGCGCGCCGTCAAACCGAGGGCGAAGCCCTTGCGCAGAAGCTGCAGACAGTGATGAACGTCACCTTCGCCGGAAACCTCAAGCCGAGCCGAGAGCCCGCAGGCACGCCACAAGAGGGCGTCCCCGGGGACCGTCAGAAGCTGGGAACGATGTCGTCCGGCGACGTCGAAGCCGATTTGGAACTTGTACGCGTTTCCGATCCGAGTGCAGGAAAGATCTGGCTCATCTCTTCTGACACTTTGACCAAAGTCCCGGAACTTTACGACCAGGTCGAAGCGCGGCAAGTGGAAACGCGTTTGCCCAAGTGGGTGGTGAAGCATCAGTTCGCGGGGATGCCCTTGTGGCAATGGTTCGCATTGCTCATATTCATTCCGTTGGCGGCGGCGGCAGGCTGGCTGGTGTTGGTGGTGCTGCAAATTCCTGTGCGTTGGTGGGCTCGCCGGCATGGCCACTCCGAGCAAGAATTTAAATCGGTATCCGGCCCCGCATGGCTGCTGGTTGGAACGCTCATCCACAGGATTCTCGCGGTCTACCTTGGCATGCCCCTGCTGCAACGCCATTACTACACTCAGGTCACGGCGGTGGCGGTGATTATCGGGACCAACTGGATCCTGTGGCGCGTGATTCGCTGGTTCTTGCGGGGCGTGCGAAACCGCGCCTTGGCCCGCGGCCACGGAGGCACGGGTTCGCTGATGCTGCTTGGCGAACGCCTCGTCAAGGCTTTCATTTTCGTGATGGCCATCTTTTTCATCCTCGGCGTGCTGGGGTTCAACTTGACCACCGCCCTGGCGGGTGTAGGCATTGGGACGCTGGCGATCGGTTTTGGCGCGCAGCAAACCATAGCGAACTTATTTGGCGGCGTTTCGGTATTGGGCGACGAAGTGATTCGCGTCGGCGACGTTTGCAAATTTGGTGATCGCACGGGAACCGTCGAGGACATTGGACTGCGCTCCACTCGCGTGCGTACGGAAGAGCGGACGCTGCTCGCGATTCCAAATGGCACGGTGGCCACCATCAACGTGGAGAACCTGAGCCGTCGCGATAAGATGCTCTTCAAGACTGGACTCGGTTTCCATCTGGACACGTCGCGGGAGCATCTTCGCTCGGTTCTTTCGGAAATTCGCCAAACCTTAAGCAGCCATCCCAGGATCGAACGTGACAGCGTTCGTGTGCGGCTCGTGGAACTCGGCTCCAGTGCGCTCAATGTGGAACTTGTTTGTTATGTGATGACCAGGGATTACAACGAATTCGCCGCTGTTCGCGAGGAACTGCTGCTGCAAATCATGAACCTGGTGGAGGATTCCGGAACCAGCCTCGCGTCTCCCTCGCAGACGCTCTATCTCAGTCAAGACCGGGCTTCCGACAAAGCTAAGGCCAAAGCTGCCCTGCAGCCGATCCGTGACGCAAGCCCAGGCAAGGGGCCGCCTTCCGCTGATGGCGTCAACCCGAGGCAAGACACGGGAAAAAACGTGGGGAAAAATGATTAGGATGCTGCGTGTCGGCGCCTCGTCAACCAAACCAGGAACCGGTGGGTTGGATAGTAGACAGCGACGGGCACAATCGTCAGATAAATCAATAGATAGACGACTCCCGGCATCACGTGTTGATCATGAAAGAAAGGTCCACGAGCCCAGTTCACATCGAATTCAGGACGCCAGAAATAATTGATCGGTACCACGATCCACGCCGTCAGCGTCTGAACCTTCCAACCTCTTCGGTCGTAGCCTAAGCGCCAGATCGCCCACAGCAACAACGGCGGTGTGACCACGTGGAACAGACTCATCAACCGAATTGACAGCGGAACATGTGGATCGAACATATATTCCGTGCCGCCGATGATGTGTCGTCCGCTGACCAGGGCTCCTGCAAGATCGATCGTGAATAAAGTCTGGAACAGCAGCAGGCCGCTTGCCTGCCAGGAAAATATCAGTGGGCTTTCTAGCCATAGAGCTGCGGTGATCAAGAAGTTGCCGAGATCACAGAAAAAAAGAAAATTCTGCAAACCATACTGCCGCCAGTACACCGGCACCCAAGCGATCACGCACGCAGTCCACAGCAACTTGATCCATAGCGGGATTCGCATGCAACCGTATTGTATGCGGGGGCCAGACTAGATGGCAGAGGCTCTGAAAGCCGCTTTTGACAAGTCTGAAACGGCCTAGTCACAATTACCAGCGTAACTTGATGCGGCTTACGGGTGTACCTACGATGGATTCAATATGGGTTACCAAGCTCTCCTTTTCTGTCCCGATGAGAAGACAGCTCGCACCGTCACGCAAGTCCTAAGCGAGTTGGACTTCGAAGTAGCTTCCTGTACGGAACCCTTTTCTGCGGTCAAGAAGATGATGGGCCAGCGCTTCGACGCCATCGTCGTAGATTGCGACAACGAGCAGAATGCCACGCTGCTTTTCAAGAGCGCACGCAATGCCCCGAACAACCAGTCGGCGTTGGCAGTGGCCGTGGTCGAAGGGCAAGCGGGTGTGGCGAAGGCTTTCCGCATTGGAGCAAACCTGGTTCTCACCAAACCCATCAACGTTGAGCAGTCCAAAGGTACGTTAAGGGTTGCGCGAGGCCTATTGCGCAGGAGCGAAACCGCGAAAGCCGGGGCGGTAGCGGCCAAGTCTGCGACTCCGGCGCCGCCTGCGAAGTCCCCACCAATGAGTCAAAGTGCCGCTCCTGCAGGGGCGGTGGCAGCAAACTCACCGATGTCGTCGCCAATCATCCCAGCGCAGAAGCAGACGCCGCAGGCAAGCTTTGCCGCTTCCGCCTCCACTGGCATCGCCGAGATGCCGAAATCTCCGGAACCCAGCAACTTAGATCGGGAGCGGGATTCCTCACCCTTGCTCACAACCCAGCCCACGCCAGCGCCTGTCGTTTCTGCGCCGTCGCCAGAAACAACACTCAATCCAGCTGTGCCTGCCGGGCCGTCGAGCACAGGATTTTCGGCAGCAGCATCTTCGGGTTCTGCGAGTGCACCGGCTCGGGCGCGCGACGCGAAACCGCGCGTTTCTGCTTCGGACAAAACTTCCGCGGGAATTTCTGGCCGCGAAAATTCGAATGATCGGGTCGTGCCTGGCGGGAAGAATTCCGAAAGCAAGCAGGCCGCTGTATCTCCGCCTCCTGTGACCTTCGACGGTGCGGTTGAGAGCGGCACAAAAACGGGGACAAGTGCAAACAAGAAGTTATTGATGGCAGTCGCTGCGACTGTGCTGGTTGCGGCAACTGGTTACAACGTCTGGACGCATTTGGGACGCCCGAACGGTGAGGCCGCTTCGACCCCCGCTTCTGTTTTGCCAACAACAATTTCTGCCGTGCCGCCTCAAACTGTTGCAGTTCCATCTTCCGCAGAAGCTCCTACCACATCGACTTCTCCATCGGTCCATCCAAGCCCGAAGGTCGCGCAACCATCCGGGAATGCGAAGACCGCAATTCCCCAAGGTGACAATTCGCAAGTACACCCAAACAAAGCGAACCCTGAAGCCGACTCGCCCCAGCCTGCGGCTCACCCGATTGTGCTGCACGGGGGCCACGCGCAAAACGAACGATCGGCGGGCTCAAACGATGCGGTCGCGCCGACCATCGCTACGATCGCCGAACCGGGGAGCGGCGGAACGCTGCCCAATTTGATGAATGGTGCGAGTCCCGCGCTGGCTCCGGTGCTTCAGACCGTGAGCGTTTCGCAAGGAATTTCTCAGGGTCTGATTATCAAGAAAATTGCGCCTTCGTATCCGCCAACCGCCCTGCACCTGCGGGTGCAAGGGTCCGTACAACTTCTGGCCACGGTTACCAAAAAGGGCGACATCTCAGCAGTAAAGGTTATGAGTGGAGATCCGAGTCTGGCGCGAGCCGCGGTGGATGCGGTGAAGCAGTGGAAGTACAAACCCTATCTGCTCGATGGGAATCCGGTGGAGATCCAGACGCAGGTTACCGTCAACTTCAAGCTGCCGCACTAGCCTCAGCATGATGGCTGAATGTTGATTTTTGACGGTTGACTGAAAGGCCTCTTGCTCGCGGTCCTTCTCCGAGAGGTGCTGCCTGTGGATTTCCATCAACCGTATTCCCCCGGCCAGCCCCGTTGGCGGCAGATCTGGATAGCGATTTTGTATTCGCCAGAGGTACACCCCTCACTCCCGAAATTCTTGCTGGGTATGGGGTTCCCGGGCACTAAAACCGCGGCTTCCATCAAAAACTAAATTTCACCGAGAACTCCATCACCCGCGGCGATCCCAGCGCGAAAACACCGGAACCTAATCCCAGGCGGTTGCTGCTGGGCTGCTCGCCCGATGTGCCGTTGACCGAGCCCGGGGCCCCGCTCAAGACGCCACTGAGTGGGTTACTGGGTCCATCAAAATTCGCCAAATTCATGACGTTGAAGAACGAAACGCCCGGCTGGATCTGAAAATGCTCCCGATATTTGTAAACCCAGTTCAGGCTCACATCGATAACGCGCAGCCAGCCCATTCCGGCTTCATCGTAAGGAGCGGCAGGTACCGTCTGCTGCACTGCGCCCAAAGCGGACAATTGCGGCAGATTGAACAAACCGCTGGTTAGCAGCGTCTGCCCGGCAGGAGTTGGCTGCCCGGCGAAGTTGTGATTGTAGTTGTTGAGCACACTGTTGATGTTGTTTTGAGTAACGCCGTGGCCAAATGATCCCACGTTCGTTCCGGGAAGCACATCGCCCGAGGAACCGTTCGAGGCAAAGCTGCCATCTCCAGTGCCGTCACCCGTGATATCCGTCTGGAAGATGCCGCCAGGATTGCCGGTTGGATTCAAAGTCAGCGTTACGGGTAGCGGGCTATAAAAGTGTCCAATCACGCCCAGACGGAAATTCATGGGAAGATCCATGGTGCCGCCGAAAGAAATCTGGTGTTTGCGGTCGAGCCCATTCGGGCCGAGATAACGCTGCGGATTATTGAAATCAGTAGCGATGGTGATGAAGTCATTGTCAGTCGCCGATGCGATGTAGCGTTCCAACTGATAAGAAACCTGCAGGTCGAAATTTGAAACTGAGCGGAAAGGATGCTCCAGGTGCTGCTTCAGTGACACTTGCGCCGCGGTATTCTTTGCGTAGCCAATGGGAAACAGCATCTGATTGGCCCCAAGGTTCTGGTTGACGCCGGCGAAGGCCGCAGTTGGACACGGACTCCCGCTGCAGAGTGAGTAACCGGAATCCAAACCATTGGAGCCAAAGTCCGCAATAGTTCCGGCGTAGGGATCCGCCCCACCCCCCGCGGCTGCCGTGTAGGCGCCATTGAAATGCTGTAGATAGCAGTTAATCATGCCTGGCCCGACAACCAGGTTTGGACAACCCGCGGCTGCCGATCCCTGATTATTTGCCACGGTCGCAGCCATCGCAGCCTGAGCATTGGCGGAGTAGAAGAAGCGGGCATCGCCCACGTGGTTCGTATCAATCGCGAGTAGCGTGTGCGTCTCGATGTTGCGAAGATAATCAGCGGTAAGCACCATTCCCCGCCGTATTTCATGTTGCAGCCCGGCGTTGATTTGCAGAGAGCGCGGACTAACGTAATTCGGAGCTAACAGAGCCGTACCGGTGGCGTCGAGCCCATCCGACAAGGTCGTTCCGATATATGACGGATTGGGAGCCTTAGTGCCCACCGAGGAAGTGGCGGCCTGGTATTGAGCCTGCAGTGCCGCGATCGCCGGAGCCGCTTGCCCAATCGGCTGACCACAGAATGAAAGGTTCGGGATGGTCCCGTTCGGCAGCGTGAAATCAGGGTTCGGCTGGCCATTTGTACACACCGTCGGATTTGCCAGGAACAGCCCGGTCTGCAGCCGTGCCGGGCGGTCAAATTCAATGTTGTTCCAAATCGAGTTTTCGTAGAAAAGGCCCGCACCCGCACGAAACACCGTCTTCCCTCGGCCGGAAGGATCCCAGGCCAAGCCTATTTGCGGCGCGAAGTTCAGGTTGGGCTGGCGCACCCGATTGCCCAAACCTGAGTAGTATTGATTATCGAACTGATTCAAAGCTGCAATCGGTCCCAGATCGCTATCGGTGCGCCCGGAATCGCGCACGTATCGCACGCCGTAGGTAAGGGTGAAGTTCGGTCTCAGTTTCCAAGCGTCTCCGACGTAGAGCGAAATTCGATTGTCCGGACCGCTGCCGCCAGCGGGGAATCCAAAGGCTGGTATTTCCGAGGCATAGCCTTGGCCGTTGCCGAGCGCCACCGTATTTGCCGGATAGTTAATCGGATTGGCTGCGCCGCCCGGCAGCCCCTGGCACGCCGCGGCGCAATCAGAAATTCCCGCCCCCACCGCTGGAGCAAGTTTCAGGAAGCTTGCGAAGCCGCCGCCAAAAATGTGATTAAACCCGCCGCCGTAGCGAATGATGTGCGCGCCCAGCGCCCGGCTGCCGTCATACTTGATCTGGTGGTCGGACTGGTAGGTCTGCTGCGGAGCCAGAAAACTAGGACCAGAGCAGAAAAAATCCGCACCCGAAGTGAGACAATCCGGGTCGCTGCCAATTGCCAACTCCAGTCCTGGCAGAGGATTGAAGATGCTGCTTCCAGCCGTCGCATCCACGATCCCATTGCGAAATTTCGTATAACCGAAACGGATACTGTGCGTGTAACCGCCAGTGTTGAAGTCCAACCCCATGGCATGCACGGGAGTGTGATTGACGTTGCCAAAAGGCTGAAAGCTGTTGGGAATGATAGCCAGCACGCTGTGATTTTGATCGTAGGAAAATCGATAGAAGAATTTATAGTTGTTGTTGATTTGCCAGTCGATACGTCCGATGCCCTCCACTTCGCGGAAGGGTGAATCGTAGCTGCCGATCAGACTGGAAAACGGGCCGCTGGGAAGAACCGGATTGAGTAGGTCCTGCTTCGTTCGCTCGGCATCCAGGAAGAAAAACAGCTTGTCTTTCTGGATGGGACCGCCGAAATTTCCTCCGTATTGATTACGTTGGAAATAATTGTCAGTGCCGCCGGGCAGGTTTGCATCGAGAGTCTGGTCGCGGAAGGCATAGTATCCCTCGCCATGGTACTTATTCGTCCCCGACTTGGTGGTCACATTCACCGAACCGGAGGAGGTAAGCTCGGTTGAGAGATCGAGGGACGACTGCTGGATCTGGAACTCCTGGATGCCGCTGGCGGGAACATTTTGCGTGGTGGTGCCGACCGTCTCATCGCTGATGTCCAGACCGTCCACTTCTATGCGAGCCGTGCGTCCGAAACGGCCACCGAATGAAATCGAAGAAAAGCCGTTCTTGGTGGGATCGAAATTTCCGCCATCCTGGATCTGCACACCCGGTTCGAGTTGAGCGAGATCCAGAAAGTTCCGCCCATTGATGGGCAGGTTTTCGATCTGCTGGGTGGTCAGAACTCCTTGCACCGTTGCCTGCTGGGTGTTTACGGCAACCTCGACGCCCTGCACCTCGACCACCTGAGTGGCTTGCCCAAGCTGCAATTTGACGTTCCCAGCCGCGGTAACGCCCACCTGCACGGTGAGCGAAACCTCTGATGTCTTGAACCCTTGAGCCTCTACTCGCAACAGGTAATCGCCCGGAGTTAGGGCGCCGGAGGTATACGCTCCCGCAGAAGTGGACTTGGTGGTAATCACCCGCCCAGTCGCTTTATTTCTGATGGATATTTGCGCGCCGCCCACCACGGCGCCCGAGGGATCGGTGACCGTACCTTGAATGCTGCCGGTGGAAATTGTGGTTTGGGCAAGCAGCGATAGAGACCACAACATGACACAGAACAGAATGGACGCAACGCAAAGCCGCATGCGGCGGGGCAAAGTCCTAACCAGTACCATGGGCACCATCCCTTTAACTCGTTTTGTCCATCGGTTCGTCCACAGACGATCCGGCCAACCCAAACGCTTGATTGAGCTTGAAAGTAGTAGCCAATTGTAAACTGATTTACACCACGCTTGAGCGTTGGAAACAATTTCGTAGGATGCTCAGGATCTCCAGCGGAGTTGGGTGCGGACCAAGATATATCTGACGGCAGCTTAATTCAGAACGCTGGCAGGATGCCGGAGGAGTACTTCATTGATCCGTCTCGATCGGTGCCGTCTCGAGAGCGCGCAATCGCCAACTACTCGCGCTGCATAACCTCGTCGATGACAGCCTTGGCGCCTTTATCCACGGTGATGATTTTGTGGACCGGCGCGTACCCGGTAAGGGTGATGTCGACCACGTAGTTGCCGGGATCGAGCAGGACCTCGACAGGAGAAGTCTTGTCGAGCATGTGCTGGTTGACGGCAATCTGAGCGCCCTTAGGCTGTGTCTTGATGCTGAAGGTGCCCATGCCCTGCGCTGCCTTGCTGCCGAACAATCTGCTCATTTTGCCCACGGTCTTGATGTCCTCGACATTGCCGAGGGAACGCAGCGTGGGCGAGAAGCTTACCGTCTGGGCCAAGACGAATTGTGCGCTGGTGGTCTCGTCGATGAATCCTGCTTTGCGCACCAAGACTACGTGCTGACCTTTATCCACGGAAACTTGCACCGGCGTAGTCTTGCCCGTGTCCCTGCCGTCGACGTAAACATTCGCGCCCGGAGGCGTGCTCGTGACTGAAAGCGTCGCCATGAGCTGGTCGAGATGAGTTACGACAAATGCCTTGCTGCCAGAAGTGACTTCGATAGTGCGAGTGTCTGTAGAGTAGCCGGATTTGCTGACGGTGACGGTATGCTGCCCGGGGTCGAGACCGGACAGAGTGAACGGCGTAACCCATGAAGCATCGGTTTTTCCGTCGAGTTGAACTTGCGCGCCCTGCGGATTGGAATCGATGGACATCTGTCCAGGGGTAATGACGGGAGCGACCGGAGCGGCTGGCTTCTTTTTAGCTTTCTTGCCTCTCGCACCGGCGGCGACTACGTGAGCCGTCGTTGGCTGAGTTCCCGCCACGGACGCCGGCGGTTGAGTTTGAGCGGACACGGTGGGCCGAGCCGATTGCGATTGAACCGGGCCAGCTGCTTGACTGGCTGCCGGTTGCGTGGTGGATTCGGCGGCGACTGGATGTGCGGAATCGTCGTCGCTGTTCAAGTGGTTGATGTAGAGGACCAGGGCAACCGCGATGATGAGGATCAAGACGGCCGCACCCGCGATGGAATACACCATCAGGCGGGGTGGAACGTTCTTGATCTCCCTCAGGGCTCTTCCTGCTACTTCGCGGGGCTGTAGCTTCGGCTTCTCCGGCTCTGCGCCGGACATAAAGTCGTGTGCCGGAGAAGGCGGCTGTTCAAAAGCCGGCGGGGGCGGGGGGGGCGCGAGATACACCTCTTGCAGAGGAGGAAGTTCCGTCATCTCCGAGAAGCTGACGCCTCCACGAGATGGAGCATCTCCCGACATCATTGGGTCCACCGCAATTCTGGGTCGCTCGTTGGCGGCAGCTTCGACTGCGGGCTCATCGCAAACCGCCGACGACATGGAAGCTAGGGGTGCGCTCGTGGTCGCATTCGGTCGCGGAGCTGTACGCTGGCCGTGCGCCGAAACCGCGGCCTCGGCGCTTCCGCCGCCGGCAGCGGCGGCGGCCGCCGCCTTACGAGCCGGTTCCTGCTTAACCACTGGGGACGGTGGCGCTGAAAGTTCTCCAGCTGAAACCTGAGACGCTGAACTCCGAGATACAGCCGGCTTAGGTTCTGCCGATTTCGGCTTTTCTGCCGCCTGATTGCTCGGCGACACAGCTTTCACTGGAACGGCACCCGCTACGGCTTTGATTGGGGCCACCGCGGGAGCTGGCGTAGCCTGCGGTTTCGATTCCTTGCATTTCTCCAGATCGTCGAGCAGTTCCCGCCCGTTTTGGTAGCGCTCCTCCGGATCCTTGGCCAAGGCCTTCATGATGAGATCGCTGAGCAGCGGATGGATCTTGGGGTTCACATGAACCGGGGGCGCGGGCATGCCTCCGAGGACGCTCTGACGCAGCTCTTCAAAATCCTGACCATCGAAGGCTTTGCGGTCGGTCACCATTTCATAAAAGACTGCGCCCAGAGAAAATATGTTCGAACGCGCATCGATATCTTCGTCGCGCACCTGCTCTGGCGACATGTAGTGCAGTAGTGATGGGATCTCCGGCATTTGCGCGGTGAACTTGCCTACGCTGGAAACGCCAAATCCCAGGATTTTAACGGAGCTATCCCAGCCGCACATGATCTTGGCGGGCTCCAGAGAATAGTGAAATATCTTTTGCGAGTGAGCGTGATCGAGGCCGCCGCATACTTGCCTTCCGATATCGAGCAGGTCCCAAATCGAAAATCCTTCTTTGCGCGCCAGCATCGTGGCCACGCTGTTGCCCTGTATGTACTCCATGGCGGCACAAAACTGTCCATCGATCTCTGCCGCCTCATAAATAGGCACGAGGTTGGGATTGTTCAACACCTTGGTTGTTTCAGCCTCATGCAGAAGCCACTTATTTAGTGCGTCGGCATCTTCCCCGAAAGCCGACAACTGGATCGCCTTCAGGGCAACGGTTTGGCTGCTTTGCGGATCGTTGGCTTTGTACACTGCTCCGGTGGCAGACTTTGACAGTTCACTCAGAATTTCGAAGCGGCCGATTCTCGTGGACATTTTTTCCATGCCTCATCCCAGACGACAAGCCGCGCAGTTCACTACGAGAAACTGCGTGGGTTCGAAACCCGGGGCAGGGTATGGGTTAGGATAGCGCTCACAAGGTACGCATTCGAGTTACCAAAGTTCGCCCCGATGGGTAACGATGCTATTGCAAATAGGCAAGTTATTGACTTCTATAGCAAATCGATTTCGCGGATTTCGCATAGATCAGTCCCATTCTCAAATCCGCTAGACGATTTGTAGACATTATTTTTCCGAGTTGAGCCCAGCATTGACTCTAAATTTGCACTCGTGCAGCGTGTGGGCCGCTGGAGGATCCAATGGGACGAATGTCAGGGGTAGTAGCAGGGAAAAGCATTCCAGATGTAGTGGAAAGGCATTCTTGCCATCCTAGAAGAAGCAAAAGAGCAGTTGCCCTTTCCCATCAAAATTGTTTCAACTTGTCCGCAAGGCGTTGTGGTGGGGATGTCCATTCCCTGCCGGGGAGCCGATCCTGTTCATACACCGATGGAAGAGGTAGCGATAGCTGGGTTCCCCATCACTATCACTTGCATCGGAGAAAACGGCAAGAAGCTGATCGGCATAATTGATGAACCACAACAACAAGTGGATCATAACGCCAACCAAATTTAATTGGGTTGAAATTAATGCGGGTCGAAACCGAAGTCACGCTTACCTATCGGAATGATCGAGGGAAGATCATCCGCATCGACAAGGCATGGGGTTGTGATCCCATCCTTCAACCCTGGACACACATTGGTTGCGTGCCCGTGGGTGCCCGCTATAAAGAAGAAGCCCGCACCCGGCAGCCCCAGCCCATCGACCGTCACAAGAATTATTCCCCTCGGGACATAGCAGCCCTGTTGGATATCTCCTAGGACACCGCCATCCCCCGCATGGTCAAAACGAAGGGTTGTGTGGATTTGGGCAGCATGGAAAAACCCTACAAGCGAGGGGACGCGAACGCTGCGCACCTCGGCTCCGATCTACTGGATACCTACGGAATCACGCCGCCTAGTCAAGTTGCGGGTTGACCAGAGCCGTTGAAATTTGACGATGCTACAGCGCTATAATTAGCGCCACCCTCCGATGCCACCTCAGTGTCGTTAACCTCGCCACACTCTTTGTGACCACCCCTGCGTGCCTCTCCCTGTGGCACTCGGCACGCCAACCTCCGCCCGAAACTCGGTTGGGCGAACAAAAGACGAAAATTAGTGCTATACTCTGCTTATGAACAAATCGTATCCGCGCTAAAGCTTAACCCCGTGATCTCTGCGGCGATACTTGAGGAGCCGCGTGAGTTCGGATTCGGGCGTTTCTTCGTTCATGATGGACATCGTCGATAGTTAAGCATCGCGTCCATTACGTTTGAGGGGTGGTGCAGCGTTGCTGTCTCTGCACCACCAAGAGGAACAGGCGGAACAGAGGAGGTACTTGTTCCTTCGCATGTGCGATGTTGGTCAACGTACGATGCGGACTCATTTGCTGTCTGTTCAGAATTGCTCAGTTTTTGAAAAACGGCGCTCCGTTCCCGAACCGACTGACTGGTCCAGTGGTTGCAAACCTGAACTTCGTCCCATGAAATGGACGACTAAATCGTCCACCTTCGCTTCGCTGAAGATTCTCTATCGTCCTCAGTCGCCTGCGCACGTGGCGGCCTCCAGTCGCTCAACTGTAATTTTCATGAGATTTCGCGGGCCGCAGACCCTAATTGACAGGTTAGGCGAGCCACACAGTGCTTACAGTCCGGGCTGTGAATTCTCAGAAGGGACAATAGGTAGCAGACCCGAGGTCTCAAGTTCATCATCATCTGGCCTGGGATTGAGCAGCGTATGAGACTGCGATAGACATGGCCGTGATCCCAGTGTCCTCCGAAACAGGCGAGAATTCCGATACACCGAGCGTCCAGGCCGCCAACTTGCGGTCGTTTGTTCGGGCACGGTTAGAAACGGAAACCGCAAGCGTCCTTCGGTTTTGGGCTCCGGGTCATTCTGTAAACTCAAGTCCCTCGAATATTGAAGCCAACATCGTGCTTCGAAACAGTTCCGCCAATCTTTGGTTCAAATTGATGATTCTCATTTCGCCTTGTTGCCTTTTCGCTAATCGGAACACCTCGACCAGAGCACCTAGACCGGAACTATCCATATAGTTCACATCGGTTAAATCCAACACGACCCGCTTTGATTCGGGGATGAGGCGGCGAATCGTGGTCTTTAATGTGTCCGCGGTAATCGATGTGATCCTTCCTGTGCAGCGGACAAGAATTTCTTCAGGGATTCTTACCGTTTCGAGCTTTAATTCAGGGATTGGGAGAGGGGTCGTGGCCACAGCAGGGCTCCTTGCGTTGAAGATTCGAACCAATATGGGGA
>Ga0187875_10000514_pt1 | contig 31990 bp, 23 predicted proteins | sample June2016WEW_17_1_2_FD_132978 | JGI IMG/M metagenome (GOLD analysis project Ga0187875, IMG submission 132978) | Peatland microbial communities from SPRUCE experiment site at the Marcell Experimental Forest, Minnesota, USA - June2016WEW_17_10 | ecosystem: Environmental > Terrestrial > Soil >...
GCGGGATGAATGCGGCACACCTCCGGAACATGTTCATGCCCCTTAGAGGGCGTAGAGATGACTGGGAACGACCCCAGCGATTCGCCGGAGTTGCCAATTGACAGTCGCGCTTTCAGAGATGACCAGTGGGAGTGGGGCCGACGGCGAAAATGCGTTCAGGATAACGCAGAGGCGCAGAGGGCACCGAGACTCGCGGAGACTCCTCGCTTTTGCGGCGGCGTCACGACGAGGCGCAGCCGATTGAAGCAATGCGCTCCGCGCAGTTGATTGAAGCAGTGCGCTCCGCGCAGTTGATTGAAGCAATGCGCTCCGCGCAGTTGATTGAAGCAGTGCGCTCCGCGCAGTTGATTGAAGCAGTGCGCTCCGCGCAGTTGATTGAAGCAGTGCGCTCCGCGCAGACCGGGCGTGTTAGAATTCGCGGCGATGCGGAGGCTTTGCTCTTCCCGCTACGAACGCGAGGCGCGCCAGCACGGCTGGCTGCGCGTGGCCGGACTTGACGAAGCGGGCCGCGGCTCGCTGTTTGGCCCGGTGGTGGCCGCGGCCGTGGTGCTGAATCCCCGGCGGCGCATTGTAGGTCTGGACGATTCCAAAAAACTTTCTGCCGAGCGGCGCGAAGTGCTGGCCGCGCGCATTCGCGAACACGCGCTGGTTTGGGCTGTGGCGCAAGTCGATTCGCGGCGCATTGACGCGTGGAACATCTACCAAGCCAGCCGCCAAGCGATGACGGAAGCGCTGGGCCAGCTCGCTGTGCCTCCCGACTATCTGCTGATCGACGCGATGTGCCTGGATGTGCTGATGGAGCAGCGCTCGCTGATCAAGGGCGACGCGCGCTCGGTCTCGATCGCGGCGGCGTCAATTCTGGCGAAGACGGCGCGCGACGCGATGATGCAGGAATGGGACGCCGTCTATCCGCATTACGGCTTGGCGCGCAACAAAGGTTACGCCACGCCGGATCATCTCGAGGCGCTGCGATTGTTTGGGCCCACGCCGCAGCACCGATTCTCATTCGCTCCGGTGCGCGAATCGTGCTGCTGGGCCACCGGCGCGACGCAGGAATACCTTCCGCTCGAGCACACGCCGCACGCGCCTCCGGCCTGAGCCTTCCACCGGATTACGGCCTCGTAACTTCCGCGCACAGGTTTGCGCGGGGCGCGTTGACTTGGCTTTTCAGCACATGCTAGCGTGAAAGTGCTCGCCCTGCGTGGACGCTTGCCGTCTCCGCAGCCGGCCCTTCCTGCCGAGGTCCGCGCCGCGCCGGCCCGAGCGATTAAAGGCCGCGCGAGTCTGCGAACCACTCCCGGCTCGTTCCGGTCCTGCCTTGAGAGCACGAAGATAGAGCGTCGCCGATGTCTTACAACAAGACCAAACTGATCGAAACCGCGCAGCGATACCTCCAACAGGGGAGGACTGGTCAGGCGATCGGCGAATATCAGCATATCCTGAAGCAGGAACCGCGGGATCAAGTGATCCTGATGACCGTCGGCGATTTGCTGGTTCGCCAGGGCGAAACTTTCCAGGCGCTTGAATATTTCGATCGTCTGGCGCAGATCTTCATCAACGACGGGTTCACTACCAAAGCCATCGCCATCTACAAGAAGATCGCCAAGCTCGCGCCGGAAGAAACGCGGCCGCTCGAGCGGCTGGCCGAACTCTACGTGCAGCAAGGCGTGATGAGCGAAGCGCGGCCGCTCTATCTGCAAATGGCCGAAGCGCATCTGAAAGCCGGACGCCAGCAGCAAGGCGCGGCGCTGCTGCGGCGCCTGCTGGAGGCCGAACCGGACAATCTGCGCGTGCAGTTGAAGATGGCAGAGCTGTGCGTGGCGATGGGAGAGCCGGGCGAGGCCGTGGAAGCGTATCGCGGCGCAGCGCAGCGAGTGCTGGAGCGTGGCGATCACGCCCAAGCGCTGAAGTTGATCGGGCGCGCGCTGGAAATCGACGCGCGGCATCCCGCGACGCTGCATCTGAAGGCGCGCACGCTGCTCGCCACGGGCAAGCGGCCCGAAGCGCTGGCGCTGCTGGAATCGCTGCCGGCAATCGAAGAGGGCGGGCCTGAGGCGGAGCTGCTGATTGCGGAATACATTTCCGATCGCTCGTTCGATCGCGCGACGGCGCTGGCCGAAAAAATCTTCGCGCGCAATGCGAAGCATCATCGGCCGGCGCACGTGGTGGTCGACGCGTTGCTCGAAGCCGGGGCGAATGAACCCGCGCTGAAACTGCTGGGGCGCATCCGCGCGGCAATGACCGAAAGCGATCATGAAGGCCTGGAGCGCTCTCTCGATCTCGCCGCGGAAAAAATGCCGGATCGCTACGAGCCGCTCGAATGGCTGATCGAATTGATGGGCCGCAACAACGATTCCTTCCGGCTGCCCGACATTTTGGCTCGGCTCGCGCTGGTCGCGGAGCGCGCCGGCGATCTGGAGCGCGCGCGCGCCACTTACGAGCAGTTGCTGGACCGCAGCCCGGAAGACGAAGCCACGCGCCGGCGCTACGCTCAAGTGCGCGCGAAGTTGGGTCTCGAACCAGTGGCCGAAATGACGCCGTTTGTGAAGATGACTCCCGACGAAGCCGCACCGCCTGCGCCCGTTGTGCCGGTCGAACCGCCGCTCGACGACGAAACGCAGCGCGTGGTGGCGCAAGCGCTCACAGACGTGGACCTGTTTTCAAGTTACGGACTGACGCAGAAAGCCATCGAGTTGCTCGAGGAGGTTCGGGGGCGCGCGCCGTCTCATGCGCCGATCCTCGAGCGGCTGCTGGATTTGAACTTGGGCGCCGGAGACGAGCGCCGCACGGCGGACCTTGCCGCCGAACTGGAACATCTGTGGGCCGGGCGCGGCGATCGCACGCGCGCTGAACGCTTCGCTGAATTGCGCCGCCGCTTTGAGCGCGCCGCGGGCGATCCTTCGGAAATGGCGGCGCCGGTCCTCGCGGAAAGCGCAGCTTCGAGCGAACCTCCGCAGGCCGCCGCTCCGCCGGAGTTTTCCGTGCCCCTCGTCGAAGCCGAAGTGCTCCCTGCGGCGCCGGCGCATCCGGAATTCGACGTGCCCGCCACGCCCGAGGAGTCCGCAGCGGCGGACGACGAAGGCGAAATTCTCGAAGAAGCAGAAGAAAAGAGCGCGGGGCCAAAAGACGACGATGATAAGGACGTTGGCGTTCAGGAAGTGGATCTATCTGCGGAATGGGCCGCGCTTTCGCAACATAGCGATGCAACGACGGCGCCGGAGCCTGCGCCGCCTGCCGCGCCTGTGAGTCTTGTGGCGGCGCATCCCGAGCCCGCGACGCACGAAGAACCATCGGCAGCGGGCACCGAATTTCGTTTCGAGCTTGAAACACCCTTCGGAACCGCGGCCACATCGGATGACGAGCTTGTTTCCGAGCGGCTTCTTTCGGAATTGGCCAACGGCTTTGACGATGTCGCGGCGCTACTCGTCGGCGATGCTGCGCCCGCCGCGACGCCGGCCATTCCCGTGGCGGCAGCGCGCGTGGCGCCGGTTGCGGTACCAACCGCGCCGTCGAAATCTCCGGCCGTCGCGCCGCTAAACGCCCCCGATGACAACGCCGATCCGTTGCATCAGGTGTTCGAGGAATTTCGCGCCGAGCTCGGGGAAATCGATGCGCAGGATGAAGACATCGAAACGCATTACAATCTCGGAGTCGCCTACCGGGAAATGGGTCTTCTGGAAGAAGCCATCAGCGAATTTCAAAAAGTGGCCAAGGTTTGCGATCGCGACAAAGCGTTCCGCTACGCATTGCAATGTTGCACTTTGCTCGGCCTATCGTTCATGGAGAAAGGCCAGCCTTCGATCGCCGCGATGTGGTATCAGCGCGCCCTGCGCATTCCGGACCTCGACCCGGAAACGCAGCTCGCCTTGCGTTTCGATCTGGGCGTGGCCCAGGACCTATCGGGCGATTCGGCGGCTGCGTTGAAGAGTTTCGCTGAGGTCTACGCGACAAACATCGATTATCGGGACGTTGCGGAACGCCTCGCGGCCTTGGACAAAGCGCGATAAACTCCTGGTGATGAATCGACTTCTCCGCGTCCTCTTAAGTCTGGACTTTTTCCTGCTCGGCGTGCTGTTGCTGTTTCTTCCATGGCTCGGCCTGTGGGAGCACAACTATTTCCTGAGCAAATATCCCGCGATGATTCCGTACGCTCTGCATCCTTCGGTGCGCGGAGCGGTTTCCGGTTTGGGCGCGCTCGATATCGTGATGGCTTTCGGGATGCTGCGAAGCGATCCCGCGCGCGCTGCCGCGCGGCACTAGCGTTCCTCGCGATGGATGGAATTCCCAAGAAACCAATCCTTTGTTATGTAACGGATCGGCGCGGCTTGCTTCGCGCTTCCGGCCTGGGCGACGCCGAATCCGCGGCGCTGCTCACACGCTCAATCGAACGCGCCATCGGCGCCGGCGTCGATTGGATCCAAGTGCGTGAGAAGGATCTGGAAGCGCGTCCGCTTGAAGCGTTGGTTCGCAGCGCGGTGCAGGCCAGCGCGGGGCGCGCGCGCATTTTGGTGAACGATCGCCTTGATGTAGCGTTCGCGACCGGCGCGGCCGGAGTTCATCTGGGCGAAACTTCGCTGCCGGTTTCGCGCGTGGCCGCGTGGCGCGCGAGCGCGGGCCTGCGCGAGTTTGTAATCGGCGCGTCCTGCCATTCACTCGAGGCTATTCGCGCAGCCGAGCGCGCCGGCGCTGACTACGTCATTTTCGGACCCGTTTTCGCGACGCCGTCGAAGGCGCCGTTCGGGCCGCCGCAGGGTCTGGCACGGCTCGCGGACGCGTGCCGAGACACGCGCATTCCGGTGCTGGCGATTGGCGGAGTGACGGAATCAAACTCGGGGGCATGCCTTGAAGCTGGCGCAGCAGGAATCGCCGCCATCGGAATGTTTCAACGCGTGTTTAACGAGGAGGTAGATCTCGCGGAAATCGTTTCGAGGCTGCACAGCCTGCCTTCGGCAAAAGCGAAATAGCTCCGGCCTAAACGGGACCGGGACTCCGCGTGCCGAGCCAACGGCCGATAGGCTGCCAATCTTCAACGTGATCGCAGACCACCTTGATGGTCGCCGTGATCGGGATCGCCAGGACCAACCCGATTGCGCCCCACAGCCAGCCCCAGAACAGTAGCGCGACGGTTACCGCCAAAGCGCTTAAGCGCACACGCCGGCCGACCATCGCCGGCACCAGCAAATTCAACGCGATGATATGAAACACCATGAGTACGGCGGCGATTCCCAGAAACGGTCCCACCGATTGCCACTGCGCCATGCCGATCAGAAACGGCGGAAGCAACGCGAGTACCGCGCCGAGGTAAGGAACCAAATTCAGAAAACCCGAAGCCACGCCGCCAAGGAACGGGTAATCGAGATGCATCATCCAGAAGAATAGGCCGCTGGCAAACATCAGGATCAGCCCGACCAGGGCGTTTCCAACCACGAAGCCGCGCATCATGGCGCTTACCTCGCCGAGCGCCTTTTCAACGCGGGGCTGCGCATCCTCTCGAAACAGATGCACCGTGGCGGTCAAGAGCCGCCGCTTGGACGCCAGCATAAAAAAAACCAGGAACGGAAGAAACGCAATGAGCAGGAGAATCGAATAGAGAGACCCGACGCCACGCAGGGCGAGTTCGCGCAGCACCTGCACTTCTTCGCCGCGCACGGTGGGGACGTTGCGGTCATTGGCGCCGGGCGCGACGGCTCCGACCTGTTTTTCCAAGGACGCAAGATTGTTGTCCAGCGTGGCCGTGCCCCGGCGCAGCACCTGGCTGTAGCGCGGCCAATCCGCGGCAAAATCGCTGGCGTGCCCCACGGCCAGATAGCCCATCCAAACCAGAAGGGCGCTGGCGGCAAGCAAAACCAACAAAGAACCGATCGCACGCGGAATGTGAATGCGCTCGAGCGCTACGACCAGCGGATCGAGAAAATAGGCCGCCAGAACCGCCAGCAACAGCGTCATCACCACGCCCGAAGCCAGATAGAGACACCCGAAGACGATCGCGCCGGCGATGATCCGCTGGGAAGAATTCGGGCGAGGTGTGAATCGAATGTTGTCCACGATCATGGCTGAACTTTACCTTGACCTTCACCTTACCATAAGGACGGAGCTCCACTACGCGGCTGGTGGCGCAAAGCGGCGAAAACTGAAACCTCGCCTTGGTTCGCTCCGTCACTTGCTGGCGGGCCCTTCCACCGCGAACACCGGCGCGCTTGCCGACGGCGCGAACCCGCGATAGGGTAGCAACTGACTTCGATGCTCGCACTCACCGCACTGCTTCCCAGCCTGCCGCTCGATCGCTTGAACGCGCGCGCGGTGCTGGACATTTTGATCATCGCCGTCCTGATCTTCTACTTGCTGAAATTGCTGCGCGGCACCGGCGTGCAAATCCTGGTCGCGCTGCTGCTGATTTTTTTGCTGGATGAAGGCGCCCGCTGGGCGCGTCTGGGAATGGTGGAATGGCTGCTGACGACGCTGCTGCCGTATGTGGCCATCGCGTTGATCGTTCTGTTTCAGCCGGAAATCCGCAGGGCGCTGGCGCGTTTCGGACGGGGCTTATCGCTGGGCCGCTTGCTCGGCCAGAATCCTGGATCGCCTTACGACGATCTGGTGCTGGCTTCGGCGTATTTCTCCCAGAATCGCATCGGAGCGCTGGTGGTGATCGAGAGGGACGTCAGCCTGAACACTTACACCGAAAGCGGAATCGCGCTCGACGCCAACCTGAGCTATGACCTGCTGATCGCCATTTTTCATCCCGGTTCGCCGATGCACGATGGCGCCGCGATTTTGCGGGGCGACCGCATCCGTTCGGCGGCTTGTTTCTTGCCGCTCTCGCTGAACTCGGCGCTCTCGAATAAACTGGGAACGCGGCATCGCGCCGCCATTGGCATCACGGAGGAAAGCGACGCCATCGGCGTGCTGGTCTCCGAAGAGACCGGCGCGATTTCCATCGCCACCGGCGGCACGATCGAGCTGAACATCACATCCGAACAACTGCAGGAGCGATTGATATCGCTGACTGGCCGGCGCCGCCAGACATTGGTGGGAGCGAGCGCGACGCCGACGCCTGAGACGCAAAGGAAATAATAGATGCGCTGGCTGCGCAAATACGTTTTCCCCGATTGGTGGCTGAAACTCGCGGCGATTGGACTCTCTTGCGTGCTGTGGGCCACGTACACGGCCGAGCCCGTCTCCGAAGTGGGCTTTGCGCTGCCGCTGGAATTCGTGAATATTCCGCCGACGCTGGAAATTTCGAGCGACGTCCCGGTGACTGTGCACGTCCGCGTGCGCGGGCGATCGGCTCTGGTGCGCCGCCTGACGACCAGCGACATGAGTTTGCGCGTGAATCTGAAGGGCGCGCAGGCCGGAGACGTCGACGTGCATCTGGATCCGCAAATGATCGAGGTTCCGTACGGCGCGGCGGTGGTGCGCATTTCGCCCTCCGATTTCCACGTGATTCTCTCGCAACGCCGCACTCCGCCGCCGCATGTCGATTAATCCCGCCGTGGTACACTCCGGCGATTGAATCAAGTTTTTTGATTGGCCGTCCATCCTTTGAAGCAACGCGCTCTGCGCGGGCCGGTGTGATGCCAAAAGAACTTTTCGGAACAGACGGAATTCGCGGCGTGCCGGGCGTTCCTCCGCTCGATGACGCGACGCTCGATCGCGTGGGCCGCGCGCTGGGCCATTTCTTGTTGGAGCGCGAGGCGCGGCCACGCGTGCTGATCGGAATGGATACGCGCGAATCGGGCCCGCACATCGCGCAGCAGATTGCCGCGGGGCTGGCAGCGGAAGGCGCCGCCGCCAAATCGGCCGGCGTTCTGACCACGCCGGGCGTCGCATACCTGGTTCGGTCCGAAGGATTTTCCGCCGGCGTGGTGATCTCCGCATCTCACAATCCCTACCACGACAACGGCGTGAAATTGTTCGCCGCGACGGGAATGAAATTTCCCGACGAAGTGGAAGAGCGCCTGGAGCGGGACTTTCTCCGCTTCACGGAATCGCCAAAAGCGCGAAGCGTTGATTTGCAACACGAGGCGTCGCTGCATGGGAAATATCTGGATTTTTTGCGCTCGCGGGCAATTCCCGGCGCGAATCTTGCGGGCATGAAACTGGTGCTGGACTGCGCGAACGGCGCGGCGTCAACATTCGGACCGGAATTATTCCGCTCTCTCGGGGCCGCGGTGATCGCCATCCACGACAATCCCGACGGCCGCAACATCAACGCGGACTCTGGCTCGCTGCATCCGGAACACTTGCAGAAGGCCGTGTTGGAAACGGGCTCCGCGCTGGGCGTGGCGTTTGACGGCGACGCCGACCGCGCCATGTTCGTGAGCGCAACCGGCGCGATCGTGAATGGCGACGGCGTGTTGCTGGCCGCGGCGCGCTACTTGAAATCCACTGGGCAATTGAAAGGCGCGCGCGTGGTGGGAACGAGTATGACGAATCTGGGCCTGGAGCGCGTGCTTGCGGCCGAAGGCCTTACGCTGGCGCGCGTGCCTGTCGGCGACCGCTACGTCCTGGAAGAAATGCTGCGCGGCGGTTGCAATTTGGGCGGCGAGCAATCCGGGCACGTGATCTTCTTGGACGACGCTACTACCGGCGACGGTTTGCTGACCGCGCTGAACGTGGCGGGCTTGGTTGCGCTGCGCGGGCCGCTGGACGATTTGGTTCACGGTCTCACAATTTTTCCGCAGACCATCGTGAACGTGAAGGTTCGCACGAAACCGCCCCTGGAATCTCTGCCGGGCTTCGCGCAAGCGCTCGAAGAGGCGACTTCGGCGCTGGGGCACGCGGGGCGCGTGGTGGTGCGCTATTCGGGTACCGAGCCGAAAGCTCGAGTGATGGTGGAAGCCGAGCGCGAAGAGGACGTGGCGCACTGGGCGGAGGCGCTGGCCTCTGCGATCCGCGCCGCGATTGGTGCGTAGCGCCAGCCCGGCGGAACCCTGCATAGACGACTAATTACCGCCGCTTATCGGAGCACCTCCCAAAGTTTGTAGATAACAGCGTCTGTTTGTGAGAAAGCATAGGGCTTCGAACAGCCTGGGACGGCCGGGCGTTTTACCAGACCCAGCCATCACATTCTTATGAATAGACTTAAAATCTATTTCGAATGCGTGACGGGGCTGGCATTGCATTTGCTCTACTTATAGGCACGAATTGAGTTTTTCCCGGGGTGGTATGGTCCCGCTAGGCGGGACGGGGTGACTGCAGGCAAGGAAGGGGCCCGGTGGGGCCCCTTTTCTTTTGGCTACACGCTTCGAGTTATTCCGCTACTTCGATTCCTCAGTCCGTTTAGCTATCTGCTGCAAGCTGCGTCTGAAGTAAACCCTTGAGGACTTCTTCCGGGCTGGGCAACTGGTTCGCCTCACCGCAAGGCCACTGCATCGAAAGCTGACCGTAGCGATCGGCCAGAAAGATTCCGACTGGGCCGGGGCCGCCGGCGTTCGCGGCTCTTTTGCCGAAATAATGGACATGGGATTTGCCGGTGGGATCGGCGACGAGTATCAAAGGCGCGGGGAGCGAAGTTGCGGGCGGCGGCAGCTTAGGCAGAACTACCAGTGCGACTGCATCGCGTTCGGCAAAATCCGCGGAGCGCCGGACGAGGCGCTCGAGATAGCCCTGGCACGCGCGGCATTCGGCGTGCAGAAAAACGATGGCGAGATTGCGCTTCTGTTTGTAGTCGGCGGCGTCAACGCGCGCGCCATCGGGCGTGCGCGCGGCGAGCGAAGGAATCAACTGCCCGACGCGAAGCACGGGTTCAATCGCCGGCGCGGTCATAGATTTCAGGGATATCAGGTCGCTCGGCGATTGCGCGCTCGAAATCGAGCGCGCACGCCGCGAATCGTTGCGGTTGCGGCCGATTTTAGCTGCGGCCCCTAGCTACAACCGGATGTGCCGCCGCAATTTTCGCATTTGTAGCACGCGCCGTTGGGCGTCATCAACATGCCGCATTCCGAGCACGTCGGAGCGCCGTCAAAACTTACTTGCGGATGCGTCGCCAAAACTGCGGGCGGACGCGCTGCAGTTGGCTCGTCGGCTTCGGCTGCGTGTGCGGTCGCTGCGGCGTGCGACGCCGTTTCGGTTGTGCCGCCGTTGGGAACGCCATTGTGCGTCAGATAGTCGGCCGAAATAAAACGCCCGCCGAGCCATCGCGCAATGTAATCCAGTACGGATTTCGCGTAGGGAATTGCCGGGTGTCCGGTGTAGCCGGAAGGCTCAAAGCGCGTATTGATGAGCTTATCCACCAGCGCCTTCAGCGGCACGCCGTACTGCAATCCGATGGAAACTGAAAGAGCAAAGCCGTCGACGATGCCGGAGAGCGTGGAGCCCTCTTTGGCCATCTTGATGAAGATTTCGCCGGGCGCGCCGTCGTCGTACATTCCGACCGTGATGTAACCTTCGTGGCCGCCGATGGCGAATTTGTGGGTGATGGACTGCCGTTCAACCGGCAGCTTTTTCCTGCGAGCGCGCTCGAAAAGTTCCCGTTGTTCGGCCACGGCGTGTTCGATTTCGCCGGCTTTGGCCACAGCGGCCTCTTTTTCCTTGCGCTCGGCTTTCGCGCTGGAGGATTCGTTGGAAGCCGAAAGCGGCTGGCTGCCTTTGGAGTTGTCGCGATAGATGGCCACGGCCTTGAGCCCCAGCTTCCAGGATTCGATGTAAGCCTGCATGATATCTTCGATCGTCGATTCCTCGGGCATATTAATGGTTTTGCTGATCGCGCCGGAAAGGAACGGTTGCGCGGCCGCCATCATGCGCAGATGTCCGCGCCAGGCAATCGAGCGTCCACCCTGCGCAGCGAGCGAGCAATCGAACACCGGCAGATGCTCGGGTTTCAGGTACGGCGCGCCTTCGATCGTGCCGGCCTTATCGATGTGCGAAACGATCGCGGAAGTTTCTTCCGGCGAATAGTGCAGCCGCATTAGCGCCAGCGGCACGGTGTTGTTGACGATTTTGATGACGCCGCCGCCGACCAGCTTTTTGTATTTCACCAGTGCAAGGTCGGGCTCGATTCCGGTGGTATCGCAATCCATCATGAAGCCGATGGTGCCCGTGGGCGCCAGCACCGTGACCTGCGAATTGCGGTAGCCGTGCTGTTCACCGAGTGTGGCGGCGGCGTCCCAGCCGTCTTGCGCGGCGGACAGAAGCGATGGCTGCACGTGTTCGGGCGCGATGGCGCGCAACGATGCGCGGTGCATATTGATGACGCCGAGCATGGCGTCGCGATTCGGCGCGTAGCCCGTAAACGGCCCCAGGCGCTCGGCCAGGCGCGCCGATTGCGCGTAGGCTTCGCCGCACATCAGCGCGGTGACAGCGGCGGCGACGTCACGGCCGGCATCGGAATCGTAAGGCAGCGCCATGGACATCAGCAGCGCGCCCAGATTCGCGTAGCCCAAGCCGAGCGGCCGAAACGCGTGCGAATTCTGCGCGATCTTCGGCGTGGGGTAGCTGGCGTTATCCACCAGGATTTCTTGCGCCGTGATGGTGACGTCAACGGCGTGGCGGAAACCTTCGGCGTCAAACGAGCCGCCCGGGCCGAGATACTTCATCAGGTTCAAAGACGCGAGATTGCAAGCCGTGTCGTCAAGGAACATGTACTCCGAGCACGGATTGGATGCGTTGATGCGCGCCGTGGCCTTGCAGGTGTGCCCGCGATTCACCGTGGTGTCGTACTGCATGCCGGGATCGCCGCAATGCCAGGCCGAATCGGAGACGCGCTGGAGCAAATCGCGCGCGCGAACTTTCTCGATCGGCGTGCCGTCGATCACATTGCGCGTCCACCAATCGCGGTCGTCTTCGACGGCCTGCATGAATTCATCGGTGACGCGCACGGAGTGATTGGCGTTCTGGAAAAACACGGAGCCGTAGGCTTCGCCGTCGATCGAGGCGTCGTAGCCGTTGTCGATCAATACGTGCGCTTTGCGCTCTTCGCGCATTTTGCAATCGACGAATTCCAGAATATCCGGATGATCCACGTTCAGGATCACCATCTTGGCCGCGCGGCGCGTCTTGCCGCCGCTCTTGATCACGCCGGCAAACGCGTCGAAACCCTTCATGAAGCTGACGGGCCCGGAAGCGATCCCGCCGCCGGACAAGGTTTCGCGGCTGCCGCGCAGCGACGAAAAATTCGTGCCCGTGCCGGAGCCCCACTTAAAGAGCATGCCCTCGGTCTTCGCCAGGTTCATGATGGATTCCATGTCGTCCTGGACGGAATTGATGAAGCAGGCCGAGCACTGCGGCTTGGCTTGCACGCCGACGTTGAACCACACGGGCGAATTGAAGCTAACCTTCTGCTCGACGAGCAAGTGGGTGAGCTCGTCGCGGAACGCGTCGCGCGATTCGGGCGAAGCGAAGTAACCGCCGGATTCGCCCCAACCCACGATCGTGCCCACCACGCGGCCGATCAATTGCTTGATCGAATGCTCGCGAGCGGGCGTGTTGATCTTGCCGCTAAAATATTTGGAGGCGACGATATTGGTCGCCGTCTGCGACCAGCCTTTGGGGACTTCCACGTTTTCCTGGCGGAAGATCACCTGGCCTTTTTCGTTGCCGATCTGCGCGGTGCGCTTCTCCCATTCGACCTTGTCGAACGGCGAAGTTTTGCCGTCGGTAAACCGGCGGACAAACTCCAGCCCAACCTTGGGTTGGACATCATCCGGACGACGGTCCGGCACTCGGACCGCTTTATCGCTTAGAATCATTTTGGAATGAGCCATGTTATCCGCCTCCGCGCAGGCCGGCGGGTTCGTCGGTGTGACGCGAACCCGTCTATTTTACTCCTAAAAGGGTCTTAGGAGTTCGCAGCGCCTGATTCTCAGGCAGGCACCGCTGAATTCGAAAAATCGCTCCAAGCGCCCAAAAGCTTTCGAAGGCGACGAACTCCCGCCGCTGCGGTTCCACGCGCAATTCTTGCGACGCGCAGCCCGCTTCGAAAGCGCCTCGCCGGCCTCAACGATCGGGCCGGTGACGGGGAGGGAAAGGGATGCCCCCTCGTTGTTTGTGCTAAGCCCGGTAGATTACGTTTCGGTTCGACTTACGGTTCCCGGGGTGAATGGGAATCGCTGCGGCCCGAATACGATCATCCGAATCTGAGCGCGCAATCTACCGAGGTCGCGAAAACCTGTCAAGTGGGTTTTGAAAAAAAGTACAAAATATTCGGCTCATGGTGTCCAATGCGTCTAGATGTAGTGGTGTCGTTGCGGGACAGTGCGGCCGGTGTTACGGGCTGCTCTGTCCGCTTTTCATTCATAACGCAGGGCTTCCACCGGATCCAAGCGCGAAGCGCGGGCCGCCGGCCACACGCCGAACACCAATCCCACTGTGATCGACACCGCAAGGCCCACGATCTCCGCCCACAGCGGAATCGTGGGTTTCATGTCCGTAGTCCAGCGAATCACCGGAACAATCAACCCACCGGTGATTATAAGCGCGAGAATTCCGCCCGTACCCGTCAGCGCAACCGCTTCAAACAAAAATTGGCGCACGATATCGCGCCGACGCGCGCCGATCGCCTTGCGCACGCCGATTTCGCGGGTGCGCTCGGTGACGCTCACCAGCATGATATTCATCACGCCAACTCCGCCGATCAATAAACCGATCGAGCTCAGCACTACCATGGCCAGCGCGACCATGCCGATGATCTGGTGGAACTGTTCGACCGATTCTTCCGCGGTTTGAATCGAGAAATTGTCGGGCTGGTCGTAGGGCACGCGGCGGCGGCGGCGCAGCGTCTCGCGCGCTTCATCCACCGCCTGATCGAGCATGTTCGGCAAGCCTTGCATGCGGATGCTGATTTCATCGGCGGCGGGATAGATTTCCATGAACGTATCGATGGGGATCAGTGTGCGGCGATCTTCATCATTCGCGCCGAAATTGCCTTTGGGACGTTCCAGCACGCCGATTACACGAAACGTGGAACCGTCGACGCGCACTTCCTTGTCCACCGCGGGCAAATTCGCAAATAGCGCTTTGGCGACATCGTGGCCAAGCACGGTGACTTTCTCGCGATGCTCGTTTTCGGTTTCCGTGAAGTAGCGCCCTTGCTCCATCGTTGCGTTGGCATAGACCTCGGGATAATTGGAAAATGTGCCGCGGAAATCCACGGCGTCCACCTCATTGGTCTGGTAGAAGACATTGTGTGCCACCTGCCAAAAACCGATCCACGCAGTTACGGCCTTCACGTGGGGATTCTGCGCAATCGCTTCGGCATCTTCAATAGTGAGCGGCTTTCGCTGGAGTTGCTCCTTCGTCGGACGCGTGACGGTAGGCCCCGAGTTCAGTCGCGAGATGTACGCCGAATCGCCGCCGACACTGGTGATGTTGTCTACGACACTTTGATCGAATCCCTTGAGCAAAGCGCCCACCAACATCAGCACGGAAACTCCGATGATCACGCCCAGAATCGTGAGGAAACTGCGCATTTTGTGGGCGCGCAGGGTATCGAGCGCCAAAACCAGATTTTCTTTAACCTCTTGCGCCATCGGCTTTGTTCTCCGTTGCTTTTCGCCGCTTCCGCTTCCTTCTCTATTCCGCGCGCAATGCCACGATCGGATCCAGACGCGAGGCGCGCACCGCCGGATAGATTCCAAAGAAGAGCCCCACGGTGGTGGACATCACCAGCGCGGTGACGATCGCGCTCGCGGGAGTTGAAATCGGCATCGAGGTTGTCGCGCGCACCAGCGCCGCGATTCCCAACGCGAGAATCAGGCCCAGCACGCCGCCCACGGCCGAAAGCGTGGCCGATTCCAGCATGAATTGCAAAATAATGTGGCGCCGCCGCGCGCCCAGCGCTTTGCGTATCCCGATTTCGCGCGTCCGCTCCGTGACGCTGGCGAGCATGATGTTCATGATCACGATGCCGCCGATCACCAAAAACACCGACGTGACCCACACGGCGATGGCGAACACGTTGCCGGTGATTTCCTGCCAGATCTCCATGATCGAGCTGGGCATGATGACTCCGAAGCTGTCGCCAGCGTCGTACGGCTGGTGCCGCGCCGCGCGCAGAATCATCCGCACTTCATCGGCCGCGGCGTCCATTTGGTCCGCGGTGACGGCCTCAACGAAAATGGCGATCGAGCTGGTCGGCGTGTTCCATTCCTCCTGGTATGTGCGGAACGGAACCATCACGAAGTTATCCTCGGAGACGCCGAACACGGTGCCAATCACCGCGGCCACGCCCACCACCTGGTAGCTGAACGATTCCACGCGAACCGTTTTGCCCACCGGATCGATGTTCGGAAAAAGTTTCGTGGCCACGTCGTTGCCCAGCACGCAGACCGGCGAACGATGGTCATCGTCCGACGATGTCAGCCCGCGGCCGGTGGCAATCTCGACGTCGCGGATGTCCAAGTAATTGGCCGTCACGCCGATCAAGTCCGCATTTTCATTCAACTCATTTCCATACCGGGCGTCGTGCGTGGAGTCTTGTTCCGCGGCGACCTGTTGCGCGAGTTGCATGCGGTCCTTCAGCAAGTCGTAATCGGCCGCAGTCAAGCGGGGCCGCCTCTGTGCCTTAAACCATTGTTGCGCGTTGGTGATGATTCCGAAGCGGGTGACGACGAAACTGTTCGCGCCGAGGTTGGCGATCTTCGTCGCAACGTACAGGTTCAGGCCGTTGACCACGGACATCACGGCCACCAGCGTGGTGACCGCCAGAATGATGCCCAGCAGGGTGAGGAAACTTCGCAGCTTGTGCACGCGCAGGGTATCGAGGGCGAGCACGAGCGTCTCGCCCACCGCCACGCCAGTCGCCCGTGAGGCGCCACGTTTCCAGAACATTGTCTTGGTCTTACGACCCTCTTTCATTTGTACGATTTCCAGCGCCTAAAGTTTCGGCGGCGGCGCGTTTGGTAGCCGAGATCTCGCCGTCTTCTGGCGGATGGGAACCTCCTCTAGAATACCTGTGCAACGCGCTTGTGGCTAAGAGAATCACATTCGTTGGGGTGTCACGAACGTCCGTGAGCGATCGGAACAGCCGAACTCGATGAAATACGCGTTAGCAACGCTTCTCGTGGCCGTCGCCTTCGCCGCGGCTCCGGCAACTTGCGCGCCGCCCGCTGTGGGTGTCTCGCAACAACCAATGTCGCCGGACGAAGCCAAGGCTTTGTCCGCGCGCGTAATCGCCAATCAACATCAGAACGACCAGCTTCTGGATCAATACGAACGCATCGAGCACACCTGGATCCGCGCTTCGGCTGCCGACAAACCCGTCACTCAGGAAACTCTCAATCGCATTCTTCCGACCGGCACCGGAATCATGCGCCTGCCACTCGCGGCGCCCGATAAACCCGCCAACCCGACCGCATATCGCGGGCAACTGGAGTATCTGGCCAAGGTGCTGGCGTTGGTGGCGCAGCCCGACGCCACGGAGCACCAAACGCTTGAACGCTATCGCAAGCGCCAGCAGGAACGCTCCGACTTGGTCTTCGGCGTAGCCAACGCTTATCGCTTTTCTTGGCTCGGGCGGGAGATGCGCGACGGCAAGCCGACGGTCAAATTGCAAATGGACCCGAATCCCGGCTTCAAGCCTACTAACTACACCGCCCAAGTGCTCCCGCATGTTCGCGCCGTCGTGTGGGTCGACGAATCCTCCGCGCAAGTGGTGCACATGGAGGCGCAAGTGATAAGCGACGTGTGGTTTGGCGCGGGCATTGTCGCCAAACTCTATCGCGGCGGCCGCTTCGTCATGGATCAAGCCGAGGTGGCCCCGGGCGTCTGGGAGCCGACCCGCTACCAATACGATTTCGACGGCCGGAAATTCGTGTTCCCGTTCGGGGATCACGAAACCATCGAATTCAGCCGCTACCGCCGCGTCGGCCTTCCCGCGGAGGAGTTGCAGGCCGTCCGTAATGAGTTGAACACCCCGTCCGGCGATCCTCCGCGGCCTTAACCCGGCAGATTTATAATGAAGCTAGCCCGGTTAGCGACCTGCGAGGGATTAGGACGGCTGCGATGAAAACCTCACATCTTCACGTTGCAATGCTGCTATTGCTAGCAGGGACGCTGGCGGTGCGCCCGGCAAATTTGCGCGCCCAGGCGCCATCGGCTTCGACCGGAAGCCAGACGCCCGGCGCTTCGCAAGCTCCCGCTCCGGCGCCGGCAGCGACACAGAAAAAAGTTTGGACGAACGACGACCTGGACCAATTGCGCGACCAGGGCGGAATCTCCGTAATCGGCAAGTCGAGCGCCCCAAACGCCGCCACACCCCAAAACGGTCCGGCTCAGCCCGCAAAACCCGCAGTGGCGCCCAAGCTTCCCAAAGAGAAAGATCCAGAATGGTATAAGGAGCAGCTCGCCCCGCTGTACACCGCGCTCGACCGCATCAACTCTGAAATCGCGGCGGCGCAATCGGCCGTCGATGGCGAAACCCGCGGAGACGCCGGGGTATCCATGGGCGCCCGCGCCCCAGCCGGCACGCCGCAAGAACAACTGGTGGCGCTCCAGAAGCAACAGCAAGACATCCAAACGAAAATAGACAACTTGCTCGACCAGGCTCGCCACAACGATCTCCCGCCCGGCGACCTGCGCTGATCGCGTCCGCACGATTTCGCCTGAATTGGAAATGCTGTAGCGCGCAGCACAGCCAACATGCACGCAATCTAGTGCGCAGCCGGCGTGTCGCTGGACCTTAGCGCGCTCGACTCGGCAGGGCTCCACGCTTCCGGCAAGCGCGTCTCGTGCGTGCCCGGAGCGGCGAACTGAATGGCAAGCGTCCGCCGTGCAGCGTCCCACTCAGCAAACTCAAACAGCGTCTCCTTCTTAAGCCGCCGGAAGCCGTACCCCGCGGCTTGAAACACGGCGCGATGCTCGAACCACACCACCGCGATTGTGCCCAGCAGAAAGAAGCGATGCAGCGCGCTGCGCACGCGATCGAAAACGCGGCGCCGCGGCGCAGTCAATCGCGCCATCATTGACGCTTGATATCTCAGGTGTGTCGCTTCGTCGTCGAGAATTCTTTTGCAAATCGTCTTCAGCACCGGCGACCCCGTAGCGTCGCGCAGCGCACGGTAGTACGGCACCGCGATGAACTCCGCCGTCACCAGAACCGCCAGCGAAAGTTCGAGGCCGGCCAATCCACGCAACTTGCGAAAAATGGTGTCCACCCAATGCCGCCCGGCCACCGCAATGCCCTGCGATTGCATGAACGCTTCAAGGTACCGGCTGTGTTGTTGCTCTTCCTTGATAAACAGATCGAGCGCGGCCACGAAAAAAGGATCGTTCACCGATCTCCCGTATTTTCTTCCGCGGTTCAGAAGGCGCTGTCCCTTCGATCCTTCTCCGAGCTGAAATTGTTGGATGGATTTCGCGATCGTGGCGATTTCTTCGGGCGTCAACTGAACGGCTGTAAGGTGAGACACATAAATTGCGGTCATGCTGCGCAGAAAAAAGCGCGCAATCCATCGCCTGGACTCCGCGCGCCCATCAACTTTTTGAATCATGATCCGCTATGCGTAGCACTTCCGATTCCAAACGATCGCGCGGATTGCACACGCCAAGGCTTCGGCGTTTTCGAGGGGAATGAACACGTTAGAAACACCGCGAAAAGCCCGCAAGGACTGAAAATGAACTTCCCTTGCGGACGATCCATGTCCGGCCTGACACGCGTCGCGTCAAATTGAACGCGGTTAGGAGCGGCCCCAGCCTGATGAATGTTCCTCTTTGTCACAGCTTCACTACGCCCGCTGGCAACCGATCGACGCGGCCGCATACTCTATTCGATGTTTTGTTGACGTCCAGGAACGTTGCGCAAACATAGTTTCGCCAGTCGCACCCGGAGGTTCTAACCTCAATACGAGCATGGATTGGCATCACTCCGGGGCTGTGCACGTCCCAGCCTGCGGTGCCGTACTGCGAGGCTCGATCACTGAGAACGTGGATGGCCAGAAGTTCACACCGCGAATTACTGTTCGAGTACAACCCTCAGCCGATGTATGTGTTTGATCTGCGCAGCCTGCGATTCCTAGCCGTCAATCAAGCTGCGATCAAGAATTACGGCTATACGCGCAAGGAATTTCTGCGAATGAACGTCAAAGACATACGTCCCGCCGAAGACGTCCCCGGTTTTCTGAAGACATATGCAAAAGGGAAAGGAAAGATAAGGGAAAAAGGCACGTGGCGGCACATCAAGAAAGACGGGACGCCGATCGACGTCGAGATCACCGCGGCGAATATCACATGGGAAGGACGGAGGGCGCAGATCGTCGTTGCCAACGACATCACCGAGCGCAAGCGCGCGGATGAGGCTCTCTCTGAGGAGCGCAGGTTGCTGCGCGCGCTGATCGACAACATGCCCGACTACATTTACGTCAAGGATGCCGCGGGCCGGTTCGTTGTGGCAAACCGCGGCGTCGCCGCGCTTATGGGATTCAAGAATCCCGACGAGTTGCTCGGCAAAACGGACTTCGATTTTTTCCCGAAAGAACTTGCATCCGGCTACTTTTCCGACGAGCAAGCACTCGTTCGCTCCGGCGAGCCGGTGATGAATGAAGAAGAGAGGACGGTCGACGCCCAAAAACGTGCGAAGTGGACCTCCACATCGAAAGTCCCGTTGCGCAATCAGCAAGGCGAGGTGACCGGGATTATCGGAATCGGCCGCGATATCACGCGGCGCAAGCAAGCAGAGGACGCGCTCCGAGCCGAGCAAGAATTGTTGCGCACGTTGATCGACACCTTGCCCGACCGAATTTACGTGAAGGACGCCAAGAGCCGCTGGCTGGTGGCCAACCGCGCGCTTGCCGATCTTGTGGGAGCGAAGAATCCCGAGGATATGCTCGGGAAAACGGACTTCGATTTTTTTCCGAAAGAACTTGCATCGGCCTTCTTCGCCGACGAGCAAGCCATACTGCAATCCGGCGAGGCCCTGGTAAATCGGGAAGAGCGGTCGGTGGACGCCCAGGGAAACCCCAAGTGGACCTCGACGTCGAAGGTGCCCTGGCGCGACGAACTCGGCGGCGTGATCGGAATCATGGGAGTTGGCCGCGACATTACCCGGCGCAGGATCGTCGAAGAGGAGTTGCGCGAGACAAATCAGGCCTTAAAAGCGCTGGTGGACGCGTCTCCGGCGGCCATTGTGCGTGTCGGCCGCGACTCCAACATCACACTCTGGAGTTCAGCGGCCGAACGAATGTTCGGATGGAGCGAGAAAGAAGTCCTCGGCAAACCTGTTCCGTCGGTCCCCGCCTGGCACCTGCCCACCTACCGCGCTCTTCGCGAAAAAGTGTTTGCAGGGGAGAGCGTATCGAATCACGAGGCGGGAGCCGTCCGGAAGGACGGCTCCGCGTTTGACGTCATTGTTTCAATGGCGCCTTTGCGTGACGCCGCGGGCGAAATTCGCGGAGCGATCGACATCGCACTCGATATCAGCCGTCGCAAAGCCGCCGAAGCCCAGCTCCACCTGCACGCCGCCGCCCTGGAGTCGGCCGCGAATTCAATCGTAATCTCCGACAAGTCTCGCCACATTCTGTGGGCGAACCCCGCCTTTACGGCTCTGACCGGATATTCACTCGAAGAGGCGGTCGGGCAAACCTTTGACATCTTCAATTCCGGCAAACACCCCCAGGAGTTCTTCGAGCAACTGTGGGAAACCGCCGCAAACGGTCAGGTGTGGCACGGTGAAATCATCAATCGCCGCAAAGACGGGGTGCTCTATACCGAGGAACAAACCGTCACACCGGTGCGCAATGAAGCGGGCGAGATCACCCACTTCGTCACGATCCAGCAGGACGTCACCGAGCGCAAGCGCACCGAAGCTGAGCACGTGCGCCTGATAACCGCCATCGAGCAGTTGGCGGAGGCCGTGGTGATCACCAATACCAGCGGAGAGATCGAGTACGTCAACCCAGCATTCACAAACATCACCGGGTATAGCCAGGACGAGGTTTTGGGACAGAACCCCAAGCTGCTGAAATCGGGAAAACAGGACTCTGCGCTCTACAAGCAGCTTTGGGAGACCATCCTTAAAGGGCAACCGTGGCACGGTGAACTCATTAACAAGAGAAAGGACGGAACGCTTTATACCGAAGAAATGGCCATCGCCCCGGTGCGCGATGCGCGGGGCGCAGTCGCTCACTTCGTCGCCATTCAACAGGATGTAACCTCGCGCAAATCCCTGGAAGGACAGCTTCAGCAAGCGCAGAAAATGGAATCGATCGGAAGACTCGCCGGAGGCGTGGCTCACGACTTCAACAATCTGCTCAGTGTGATTATCGGTTACAGCGACGTCCTTGTGGGACACCCTGGCCTGGATCTCCGCGCGCAGAAACAAATCGAGGAAATCAAGAAAGCCGGCGATCGCGCCGCCGGGCTCACCCGCCAGCTTCTGGCATTCAGCCGGCAGCAAGTGCTGGAACTGAAGGTTCTAAAGATCAACTCCATCATCGTAGAGACGGAGAAGATGCTCAAACGCTTGATTGGAGAAGACATCCAATTCCAAACGAAATTGGCGCCCGATATGGGATCCGTCAGAGTCGATCCGGGGCAAGTCGAGCAGATTCTGATGAACCTCGTCGTGAACGCGCGAGACGCTATGCCCAACGGTGGAAAGTTGCTGATCGAGACGCGCGAAGTCGAATTGGACGAGGAGTACGCTCGTTTCCACGCTCCCTGCGTTCCGGGCTGGTACGTCGCGCTGAGCGTGACGGATACCGGCACCGGCATGGACCCAAACACACTCGCGCATATTTTCGAACCCTTCTTCACCACGAAAGAAATCGGCAAGGGCACGGGATTGGGCCTTTCAACCGTGTACGGGATCGTCAAGCAAAGCGGCGGATACGTGTGGGCCTACAGCGAACCCGGGCAAGGCACGGCATTCAAAATCTATTTGCCGCGTGTCGATCAGCCGGAGCATCAGGTGCAGCCGAGCGAAGCGGCGCCGGAGGAATTCATCGGATCGGGGACTGTTCTGGTGGTGGAGGACGATGAATCCGTGCGGGATCTGATTTGCAATATCCTGGAGCACTCCGGATACACGGTTCTGGAAGCCAAGAGCGCTGCCTTCGCTCTCGCGCTCGCTCAGCAGCATCCGACTATCGATCTCGTGCTCACCGACGTGGTGATGCCGGAAATGAACGGGCCGGCAATGGCCAAGAAACTCGAGGAGATGAAGCCTGGGCTGAAGGTGCTTTTCATGTCCGGATACGCCGGCAGCTTTGCAGCCGCTCGCGGCCTTCTTGCCGAAGGTACGCCCTTGCTTCAGAAGCCATTCACAAAGAACGTGCTCTTGAAAAGACTCCGCGAAGCGCTGGAACCACAACCAGAACACAAACTAGTTTAAGGGCACTCACTGTAACAATCCCGCGACGCAATCGATCACGCCCAGCAAATCGCCCAGTCCGTCTGCCGCGCCGCCAAACTCCGCTTCGTCAACCTTGCGCCTTGCGGGTAATATAGCGTCTCTCGCGAAGCCCAGGAGATTGCATGGCGTCTGCGCCCGCCGGTCCGATTGCATCGTCGCCGCCCCTACAGATTGAGGGGTTGGTCAAGCGCTTCGGCAAGGTGACTGCCGTCGATGGCATCACGCTGGAATTGCGCGTCGGCGAATGCCTGGGTTTGCTCGGGCCCAATGGCGCGGGCAAGACCACGCTGATCCGCAGCATTGTCGGCCGCGTTATTCCGGATGCTGGCCGCGTCGCGGTGTTTGGCTATCCAGCCGATTCAGCCGCGGCTCGCGCGGCGCTGGGATGGGTGCCGCAAGAGCTGGCCGTCTATCCGCGGCTGACGTGCAAAGAAAATCTAGAATCGTTCGGGCGATACCACGGCCTGGCCGGAACTCGCCTTGAAGAATCCGTTGCGTGGTGTCTCGATTGGTCGTCGCTGCAAGACCGCGCCACGGAGTTGGCCAGGAATCTTTCCGGCGGGATGCGGCGCCGGCTGAACATGGCGGCCGGAATCATTCACCGGCCCAAGCTGGTGCTGATGGATGAACCGACCGTCGGAGTGGACCCGCAATCGCGCAATCGCATTTTTGAGATGATCGAAACGCTCCACGGCGAAGGGACCGCGATCATCTACACCACGCACTATATGGAGGAAGCGGAGCGGCTGTGCGATCGCGTCGCCATCGTGGACCACGGGCGCGTGATCGCCCTGGGTACCAACGCGGAACTTGTCCACAACGCTTTCGCATCGCGCAGCCAGGTGGAGGCGCACTTCGCGGGCCCCTCCGATGGAGTGGCTGCGTGGGTCGCGCAGCGCGGCGGGCGATTGGTGGATTCCACCGCGCAGTTCACCGTTGAGCGCCCCACGGAGATTGCCGGCTTGCTGGACGGTGCCGCCAAGGCCGGCTTGGAAGTGGTTGATGTGTCGCTGCACCGTCCGAATCTGGAGTCGGTGTTTCTGCATTTGACGGGAAGGGAGTTGCGCGATTGATCGTTCCCATTATTCGCACCGCCATGGTTGGCCTGCGCCGCGATCGAGCCGCGCTGGCGTTGAGTTTCGTCTTGCCGATCGTTTTCTTCAGCATCTTTGCCATCATCTTCGGCGGGCGGCGCGACACCGTGCCGAAAATCAAGGTCATCGTAGTGGACCAGGACCAGAGCCCCGCATCGCAACAGTTGGTAAAGGGTTTTCAGCGCGAAGGCTCGCTGGTGATCATGACGAGCCCCGCCGCCAAGAAGGGCGTGCAGCAACCGGACTACACGGCGGCGACTGCGGAAGCCGCGGTGAAGGCAGGCGATGCGCCGGTGGCGCTGATCATTCCCAGTGGCTTCGGCGCAAATCCAATTTCGTTTTCTTCCGGCGGCGGCCAAGACCGCACAGCAATCGAACTGCTGAGCGACAGCAGCGATCCGGTGGCGCCGCAGATGGTCGCTGGCCTTCTACAGAAAGTCGCCATGACCTCCATGCCGGACGTCATGGCGGAGCAAGGATCTAAATACACCGGGCAGTGGATCGGCGGATTCACGCCGGCGCAGCAGAAGCAGATGGACGCCGGCCTTGAACGTCTGCGTCAGCGAGAGGCCGCGGGAACTGCCGCCGGAAACGCCAGCCCCACTGCCAACAGTAGCAACGGCGAGATCGTCGCCGTCAAAACCATTTCTGTTCTCGGAAACCATAAAGACAACGACACGATTTCTTTCTATGCCGCCGCCATCGGCGTGATGTTTCTGCTGTTCACGGCGAGCGGCGCGGCCGGGTCGCTGTTAGACGAAGTCGAAAGCGGCACGCTGGATCGCGTGCTCAGTTCGCGCGTCACGATGACGGCGCTGTTGGGCGGCAAGCTGGCGTTCAACAGCTTGCTGGCGTTTTCACAACTCGTGCTGATGTTTCTGTGGGGTTGGGCCGTCTTCAAACTCGATTTCTTCGATCATATTCCCGGCTTCGTGGTGATGGGTGTGTGCACCGCATTCGCCGTCGGCGCTTTCGGCATTCTGCTGGCCAGCATCTGTCACACGCGCGCGCAACTCGGCGCGCTTTCCACGCTGGTGATTCTGATCATGTCCTCCATCGGCGGCAGCATGTTCCCCCGCTACCTCATGCCGGAGGCCGTGCAAAAAGCCGGCTTGCTCACGATCAACGCCTGGGCCATCGACGGTTTCACGAAAGTTTTTTGGCGCGATGAGCCGATCTCGCACCTATGGCCGCAGGTTTCCGTGCTCCTCGCCGTCGGCGTCGTCCTCTTACTAATCGCTCGCCGAATCGCCCGCCGCTGGGAATTCAGCTAGCTCAGCGCCGCTCGCGATGAGACTCACTCAACAACAAGAGTGATGACGTTGCTCTTTCCGTTGGCATTTGAAACGTAGATCTCACATGGACCCGCTGGGATCGAGGCCGGCACCTCGATCCGCAAGTAGCCTCCGTTCATGGAAACTTGCGCCGCAATTGATTGGGTACCAAACCACACATTGTTTTCGATCTGAAGACCGCGGGCATATATCGAAATCGTTTGGCCGTGGCGAATCGTCGATTCCGAGAGTGGCTGATTATTTTGGTCGTAAATCGCCAGTATATTCAGAGATTGCGGCGGAAGAACGGACACATCGACTGCGTTTGATTTTCCGTGGACGTTCTCGACGAAAACTTGATAATTTCCCGGAACCAGATTCTGGGGCAGTAGGAAGAGCATCTCCGAGCCGTTCTTGCTTGCGGCCGGCACGGCGCTAGACCCGAACCACACGGTGTCCTCCGAAAGGAATCCATGCCCGTAGATCTCCATGGGCCCGCCTGCGTAGACTTTGGGAGGAATGCGCTTCCCAAACGAGAATTGCGTCGAGTTATTCACCGCGATGAATTCTGGGGGCGTGAACGGATACTGTGCCGCCGCGGGCGGCGTGATGATCTGAAACGTTTTGCCGCCGTCGGTGGTTGCCAGCAATTCCTTGCCGGCAAACCTCGCTGCCGGCTGGTCGAGATAAGTTGCCCATCCGTTCGCATCGTCAAAGAAATCGGCGCTCTCGAGTTGGCCACCCAGTGGGAGCCCCGGTGCAAAGCCGGGAAAAATGATTTGGTTGTCGGCTCGAATTGTTGTCTGCTTCGTCTCGAAGTCGAACAGAATCCAGATGATGTGCGTTTTGCCAAACGCCGGGCCGCCGTCGGATTCATCAAGTTTCGAAAACTGCCACCTCTTGCCGCCATCGTGCGTAACGCAACCCAGAAGATGATAGGTTTCCGCGTCTGGGGATCCGCCAGCAACGTCCGCAGCAAGCATTCCCTCGGCCGTGTTTCTGAATTTCAGGGCAATGAATTGCCCCTTGGCCACATCGCTCGGAAGTGTTATTGCGACGTCTTGCCAGTGTGCGCCACCGTCACGGGTGGCCCAGAGATGGTTGCGTATCTGGTCGGGAAACATAGGGCCGCCTTTCGGGTCTCCAATCATCCATCCATCGCGCGCCGATACGAAGTCCATCGGCCCGTTGCCAGGGGGATCGGGCAATCGCTTCCAAGTCTTCCCACCATCTGCGGTTGCGAGGAGCGCATACACCGTGGAATCCCTTTCCGCCAAGCTCCAGAGAATCCATCCATGCTTGAGATCGGAGAAGAAAATCTCACCAGGAAACATGTCATCCAGCAGCTTGTAGATGGGTTTTTGAAACTCGAGAGTTCGCCAGGTCATTCCGCCATCGCTTGTGGAAAGCACATAGGACCGGGTGTCGTTATCGGCGTCGACGGTATCCGCTGAGAGCATCCAGCCGTGCGCGCGATCCACGAAAAAGACATCTCCAATATTCCGCGTTGGCAACTGGGCGGGTGTAATGTCTCGCCAATTCTGTCCATTGCTTTCCGTCCAGTAGAGGCTCCCGATCGGACACCCCTCGCCCGGCGCAAGATAATCGGCGCGCTGATCTACAACGGCCCATCCTGTGTTGAGCGAGACCAACTTTGCCCGGCTGAGGATTCCGCGACAGTTTGGATTCAGCGTTGGCGAATTCTGGGCGAGAGCATTGCTTGGAGACACGGCGAAAACGATGGCTGCCACGCCGAGAAGGGTCAACCGTTTTAGGAGAGGTCCTTTTTTCGCCATCTTTTTCACCCTCCTTAAATCCTTTTGTCCGGCCTGCTGTCTGGGAAGGAAAGGCGCACAAGCCTCGATTCGATGACAAGCGCAGCACGCCGTTGCCCACTACACAATGCGCTTAGTCCAAAGGGTTTGCGGGAATTGTGGGCCGGCGAGAGAGTGGCCGTCCAGACACATTGTGGCGCTGAGGCCACTCAGGCATCTGTACCGCAAGGACGCGCGGCGCTTCACGTTGCAGGTTTCACGCGTCGGCAGTTGGTCGCGGAATCTGCCCTTCGCGTCCGCCCTGCCTCAGGCCGTGTGCGAACGGCCGCGCGCCTCGCAGCTACGGTTTCGCAGGCGGCGCTGCCGGGGCCGGCGGCGCGGTTGGAGGCGGTGCGGTCTGCTGAGCGGCCGGCCGCGCAAACTTGCTCTCGTCCGCGGGCACATTGATTTCGATTTTGCTCAGGCGCTCGGTTGTGGAAGAGCCGGGCTGCGTCTTGCACACGGTGAACGGCAATTTCAATCCGCCGCCGGCATCGCGCCAGTCGCTGAAATCGCCCTGGATGGGATTGTTGCCGATCGGGCTGGGCGCCACGAACGCGTAGCGCAGCAGCAGCCCGCTGTCGGAGTCAAACATCAATCGCTCTCTTGGCCCTCCGCCGGCGGGAATTGCCATCACCACGTAAACTTTGTGATCGCCGATCTGGTCCATGTTCGGAGCCACGGTCAATCGCGTGAAGTTTTTGCGGATATCGAGCAGCCAGCCCATCGCCGCCGCGCGCTTCATCTCGACCAGCCGCGTTCCCTCCAGGTCGCGCACCTGCCCGCGCGCATCCTGCAGCCAGAAATCCGTGCCGTTGGTGCCTTCCGTTGTCGCGCCGTCTTGTCCACCGAGCGATATCCAGCGCTTGTTCGGCGCTTCCTGCATGATCGCCAGCGCGCCGGACTGAATCGCGGCACCCTCGCCTTCAACCGTCACCGTTCCTTCAGCCTTGTAGCTCGTCAGCTTCGCGATCGCGTCGGCCCCGCCGATGGCTTGCGTGTATTTATCGATGATCTGATCCGCCGTTGGTGCAGGTGCCGACGCCGGAGCCGCGGACGCCGCATTCGACCCCGCGCCAGGTCCGCCCGGCCCTCCCGGCCCTCCCGGACCCATCCCCGGCATTGCCGGCATCGCGGCCATCGCCATCTGCCCTTCTTCCGGAATCGCAGGCACGCCCACAGGATGCGCGGCGCCGCGATGGCAGGTATTGCACGTCACTTCAACGCGCCCCTGGAAGCTTGTTTTATTAATATCCATCTCCATCTGAATCATGGAGCGCGCCGTGTTCTTGGGTTTCTTGCTGTCGTCTTCAAAATTGGGGATCACGTGGCAGAAGTTACAATGCACGCCGAGCGACGTTGAGATGAACTCCATCGACGAAATCAATTGGTCGGCCGGCGCGTCCTTCAGCACGGTCACGTTCATGTAGACATCGCCCGCAGTTTTCGCCGCAGCGGCGGGCGCAGCGCTTTGCGGCGCGCCAGTTTGTGGCGCAGCAGCAGCGGCCGTCGCGGCCGGAGCCGCAGCACCCGGCGCCGCAGCAGGCGCCTGCGCGCGCGACACCCTGGGCGCGGCAATCGCCAGCGCCAAGCCCGCCGCCAGCACGATTCCCGCACAGCTCAAAATCCTCGCCTTGCGACCTCGCTCGAATTCGCTTTTCATCTCGCCCCCATCGCTCGCATCCGTTTTGCGGCCCGGACAGAGTACTACAACTAAGGTACCGGCGGAATCGTGTCTGGTGTCCTATTCCCCGGTGCGCGCCCTGTTGCCATCATCGCTGTCACGGGTTGGGCGCGGCTTCGCGGGGACGACGCGCCCGAGTTATCGGGAACGTAGGCGAGCAGCCCAACCCGCTTCCTTCCCATTTCCCCTTCGCCTCGCATCGCGCGCTGCTGCAAGATCCCATCCAATTCACGTCGCCCACCGGCTGCGATGTTAATATCCTCCGTCCGTGCTTCACTTTTTTCGGAGGCAGCAATGAATCTGAAGCGCAGCCGCTTCATCACCTGGGCGTTCACGTTCGCGCCGCTGTTTTTCATACCCGGCATGGTCGCGGCGCAGGGAGGGGCACCCCCGCCGGCGCAGTCCGCGCCCGCGCCGCAATCGCTGTCGCAGCCGAGCGCCGATTCCGCGCTGCCCACATTGTTCATCGTCGGCGACTCGACCGCCAACGTCGCGCCGGTCCCCGCCGATGGCGCAAAGCAGCGCGTCGGCTGGGGCGCGACTTTCGCCGCGTATTTCGATCCGGCGAAAATCCGCGTGGTGAATGCCGCCAGCGCCGGCCGCAGCAGCCGCACGTTCATGCAAGAAGGAAAATGGACCGCCGTCGTCGACCAGTTGAAGCCCGGCGATTTCGTCCTCATTCAGTTCGGTCACAACGATGGCGGCTCCCCCACCGAGCCTCCCGCGCGCGGCTCGCTGCCCGGCATCGGAGACGACACGCAGGAAGTGACGCACGCCGACGGCACCAAGGAAATCGTGCACACCTTCAGCTGGTACACGCGCAAGTTCATCGACGACGCGCGCGCCAAGGGCGCCACGCCGATCGTGCTCTCCGTCACCGTGCGCAACATTTGGACCGACGGCAAGGTCGAGCCCGGCCTCGGGCAATTCCGCGAGTGGGCCGCGCAAGTCGCGCTGCACGAGCGCGTGGATTACGTGGACCTCACCGGCATCGTCGTGCGCGAGTACCAAAAGCTCGGCCCGGACAAAGTCGCGGCGTTCTTCCCGCTCGATCACACGCACACTGACGCCGATGGCGCCGCACTGAACGCGCGCAGCGTCGTCGCCGGCCTGAAGTCGCTGCCGGATACGCCGCTCACCGCGTACCTTTCGGCGCAAGGCGCGGCCGTGCCGTCCGTCGATGAAGCGCTGCTCGCGCTGCCCGCGAATCCCAAGCTCGCCACGCTGTGGATCATCGGCGATTCCACCGTGCGCAATGGGCAAGGCGACGGCGCGAACGGACAGTGGGGTTGGGGCGACGAAATCGCGCCGTACTTCAACACCGCGAAGATCAACGTGGTGAATCGCGCGCTCGGCGGACGCAGCAGCCGCACGTTCTACAACTTCCTGTGGCCCACTGTGCTGGCGATGATCAAGCCCGGCGACGTCGTCATCATGCAATTCGGCCACAACGATTCCAGTCCGCTTGACGATAAAGCCCGCGCCCGCGGCACGCTTTCCGGCAACGGCGAAGAGACGCAGGAAATCTCCAATCCCATCACGCGCAAATCCGAAGTCGTGCACACCTTCGGCTGGTACGAGCGCCAAATCATCGAGCAGACGCAAAGCAAGCACGCGACAGCAATCGTGTGCTCGCTGATTCCGCGAAAGACATGGACGGACCGCCCGGAGGGCGATGCTTCAATCAGCAGGAAGATTGTTCGCGCCGATTACGCCGAATGGTCAAAAGAAGCCGCGGAGCAAGATCACGCGCTCTACGTCGATCTGAACGCCATCATCGCCGACCAATACGACGCGCTCGGCCAGCAAAAAGTGGAAGCCTTCTTCGCCGACCCCAACACGCACACGAATTTAACCGGCGCAAAAATGAACGCGGAAGCCGTCGTCGCTGGTCTAAAGGGTTTGAAACACGATCCGCTGAAGAAATATTTTTCGCCCGCGGGCAAAGCCGTGAAGCCCGCGATGGTTTCGTAGCGGAGGCCTTCAGGCCTCCAGCCTTTTCTCGACGAACCAAGATGGAAGCCTGAAGGCTTCCGCTACGACTTCCAATCCAGCAGCGAACGCCCAGCGTAGGCGCCTCAATAAATCCACGGCACCAACCGCCACGTGCGTGCGCGGTAGGCATCGTACTCCGCGCCGAAATGCGCGTGCAGCAACCGCTCCTCGGCGCGCATCCGCGCCACCAACGGCACCAGCAGCAACGCCACCAGCGCCACGCCCACTCCGGAGCGGAACGCCAGCACCCATCCCAGCGCGCTCGTCAGCGTTCCCAAGTAGCTCGGATTGCGGATCACGCCGTAAATGCCGTGCGTTTCCAATGTGTGCCCCGCCTGAATCGCCACCAATCCGCTGAACCGATTCTTCAGCACATACACCGGCCAAATCCGCAGCAAGCCGCCCGCCAGCATCACCGCCACGCCCACCCAGCGCGTCGTGTCGCTATCGATCGTCCAAAACCCGATGCGGTCGGTGTACGCGGAGAAGAAAGCCACCGCCAGCGCAATCACGCCGAACGCGCCCAGCACCCAGCGGTTGCTGCGGTCTTCCTGCTCGCCCGGATTCATGCCGCCGCCGGACGGCACCGCCACCGCCGACAGCACCACCGTCACCACCGCCACCGCTCGCAGCGCCGGATGCGCAAAAAACGCTCCCCATCCGCCCCATCCCAAAATCGCCAATCCAAACTGCACCACGATTGATACGATTCCGGTAACGATAATCTTCACGCTGCTCATTCCCGTTTCCCCTCGCGCTTGCGCCCCCATCCTAGCATTGCCCGCGCCGCCGCGATTCGATCCATTCGTAGCGGAGGCCTTCAGGCCTCCAGACTTTTTATAGAACGATCGTGGAGGCCTGAAGGCCTCCGCTACGACGTCCAATCCAGCCACGTCCGCAGATACGCGCACGTGGCCAGTTGCAACTGGAGTTGCAACTGGACCCCCACCCCCCATGTTTTTTGGAAGTGTTGATTATGGAAGGCTTAAAGTCAAAAATCATGGAAGTGTTGATTATAGAAGACTTCAAATGGCCACTAATGAGCGAGATACAAAATGTGCAAGAATTCTTGGAAGTGTTGATTCTAAAGATACTTAGGTCGGACTTAAGCCCTGCATAATCAACACTTCTGGGAAATGCTGCTAGTTGCAACTGACTGTTGCAACTGGACGTGTCGCCGAACGGTGCGAATGGCTGGCGCGGGTGGTCCGTCGAATCGTGCGGGAAAATGCTGCGCGAGCGGGCGGTCGGAGGGGTTTGTGTCAAGCTCATGCGAGAGCTTAGCACGGATGATTACTCTGCGTCAATAGGTATTCATGGGTTAGTATTCGAATAGAAGTATTCGAAGAGCCCCGCTAAGGTCCCGTCGCGAAGCATGCCTCTGGTATCGCCGTCGGTTCTGAGTGCCGGCGCGGATCATTGTAGGAGAATGTTAAAAGTATCTGCTGTGATTATACCGTGCGTACTAAATTCCCCGCTGAGTTATAATGCTGGCCTAAAGGCGAGAGGCGCCTTCTGAATCTTTCGAGGAGGTCTTCGTGGCTTTCAATCATAGGCACTATGTTCCCATCCTCAAGGGAAAGCGCGCTGAGTTTCCGGCCCTCGGGTTGCTCGGGTCGAAAGAAGGGATTACCCCGCTGATTGAGTCGGTTCCGTCCGCGGATGCTGCCACCGTGGCGCGGCGCATGGCTGCCCACTGGCCCGATGACGCTGAGTATTGGATTTGACCAGCCCGAGTTTTTGTACCACGGTGAATGAGAGAGTCTACATCACTGATCGGACCGGCTTTTTTGTACCAACCCTAGGGTGAGTTTTCGGCTGTTTGCAATCCAATGAGATCGCGGCTA
>Ga0187875_10000518_pt1 | contig 31871 bp, 18 predicted proteins | sample June2016WEW_17_1_2_FD_132978 | JGI IMG/M metagenome (GOLD analysis project Ga0187875, IMG submission 132978) | Peatland microbial communities from SPRUCE experiment site at the Marcell Experimental Forest, Minnesota, USA - June2016WEW_17_10 | ecosystem: Environmental > Terrestrial > Soil >...
ATTCCGGGTAAGAGGAACGCTTTGGGGCTCATTGAGTTCCTTGATGAGCAGTTCAAGGGAGTCGTAGTGGAAAAGGATGCGATCCTGTTTTTTTTCAATGAGATCCGCTTCCTTGAGCAGGCGACGACCGAGCGCGACGATAACCGCTTTCTCCTGGGTAGTCAGGGACACCTCAAGCTCCTCAAGGAGGGCATGTTCCGAGACTGGGATATCATGAAAGTTAAAAGCCCTGAGTCGTTCGCGGGTTCCTTCGTGCTTGAGAACATAGCGATTACCATCCCTGGAGAAGTGCTCCTCGAGAAGTTCGTGCGCCTTTTCGACGAAATCCTTTTGGACCTGGATGGTGAGCCGCCTATCCGCCTCGGTCTCAATCGGGAAGGTATTCGAGGAGGTGGGATTGTCGGCAAAAAACGGGATGGAATTATCATGCAACACCGCAGAAGCAAGCAACAGGTCGGTCGCTGAGAATGAGTGTTCGAAGGGAATGAAATCCTTGATTTCGTAGCGCACGGCAGCATCGCTCACCCCCGAAGCAGCTGCGTCATTAGCATCGATAAGGTCTTTCTCGCTCAGGCCGCGCTGTCGCATAACCTCGGCCATGATCACCTGCGCTTCTGGGGTGTATTGTTCCCTAGTCCGGAAATAGGCATTCAGGAGTTCCTCATCGGTGAACTCTGCAATCGTAGTGTGGATTACATCCATTATCGATCCCTTTCTGCTTAAAGACGGTCGAGATTTATTGAATGCGAATTAATAAAATACATTTTCGATCTCTCTTGAATAATAATCGAATGAATAATAATCGAAGCTGCCAGCCAGCTCTAAGTCATCCAGGTAAAAGGTATTTTATGCTTTGGGAACTGTTTTTATTTGGAGCAAAACCAGTACCATTACTGCCGATGGACAGTATTTCATGTTTTCTACTGCTTAAGCAAATCATGGATAAGACCTACCATGCGATACAAACTTTTTGCCTTTGACCTCGATGGCACATTGCTCGACGATAAGAAACGGCTATCGCCGGCAAACATGCAGGCTTTACGAGAGATCGCGGCAGAGGGCGCAATCATCGCTTTCGCCACCGGTAGGATAGGAAGTAGCGTAGCTCAGTACCTTCCAAGGGGAATCGACAATGTAGCGCTCCTGACTTTGAACGGCGCCGAGGTATGGATGGGGAACGACCGTGGATCGTCGCGCATTTACTATGCACCGCTATCGAGCACTACGGCCGATGTCCTTACCGAGTACGGTAGGGATCGCGAGTTTGCCCTCAATTACTATCTCGATGACAACCTTTATGCTGTACGCACGGAAAAATCAAGTCCTTGGATCGATCTTTATGAGCAACAGACCTCGTCGGTCTACTGTTTTGAGCCGTCGCTCGATCGGTTTCGCGGCCGATGTCCATCTAAGATAATCTTCGTCGGGGCGCCGCCTGTTCTGGATGAGCAAGAACGGCACTTCCGATCACTGTGGCGAAACTCGGTCTACATCTGCCGCACGTGGGATTACTACCTTGAATTTCTGGACCCGAAGGCCAACAAGGCCAGCGGTCTCGAAGCACTGGCGCTCGCCTATGGGATAGACCTGTCGGAGGTCGCAGCGTTTGGCGATGCGCAGAACGATATCTCCATGCTGCAAAAGGTGGGTCTGGGCATCGCCATGGCCAATGCCAAGTCAGAGGTAAAGAATGCGGCGCGTCGGGTGTCACCATGGACCAACAATGAGGACGGGATTGCTCGTGAGTGGGAACTGATTAGGAACAGCTGAATCTGTGGTTTCTCTGCGCCTCTGTGTGATCCAAGCTTCTCCATGTCTTTGATGACACACTTTTTTTATTTAGAAGACAAAATCTTTCGGCATTGGCAGTTCTACCGTTTTCGCGGTCGGAAATTTGTAGGATGCCAGGGTTCCAATTGTTAATAGTATCTCTCCTCCGGTTCTTTCCAGAGTTATTGCAGCACAGGGGTTCCGAGACCAAAATACATTGATAAGACAGAGCGCTTTTTCCATACCGTCACCCCGTTGGTAGTTCCACACCTCATCGGGCTGGGCAATGCGGCCGGGTTCCGGATAGATGGAGTCGCCGGGGAGCCCGGAAAGAAGCGTGTAAGCGCCGTCGAGCGAGTGTCCCCTGAGCCCACTGATACTCACTGGGTTGCGTTCCAGAGCGGCTTTAATGAACGGTTTCCAGGGCGATGCCGTACAATCGCGAAACGCGCTGAAAGCAAGGTCGCAGACCGCATTCGACTTCCGTAGATTTCCAATGCGCCCGCGCGCTTCGGCGGAGGAGGAGATGCCGTCCAGAACAATGGGCGTCGTTTGGACCGGTTCCTTATCCCTAAAAGCCGGGAGGCGCGGCGCGATCCTGCAGAACCGCTGCAGTTCCGGGATCACCTGATCCACGTTGTAGCATGCCTGGTGGAGGTGCGATTTCAGCCGGTCAATAGTATCCTTATCGTCAAGTGAAACCCGCGTTGTACGGAAGAACTCCTCCAAGTCATTCAGCATGAGTCTTCCGGGAATCGGCTCAGGATAGAACTCATCCTCCTCAATCTCGTTCAGTAGGAGCTCCCGCGTTCTGTCACCGATCCGAGCCTTGGAATTGTGTTCGTAGGCGAACACTTTTTCCGTTTCGATGTAGCGAGTTTTGTCGAAAGCAACATGGGCGATCTGGAAACAACGCTGGAGCTTCGACTGATAGCGCAGGAAATTGGCAAGAATTTCGAAATCTATGAAATCAGCAGAGAGGAACGAGCGCAACCGAGCAGAAAATTCGCGATAGCGCTCAGGGTTCATCGTAGTTTGCGGATAGAGTGAATGGATATAGCCGGTACAGTCCGTGACGATGGTCACCTGCTCATTTTCTAGGGCACGACGGGCTTTGGCCGAAAGCTCGGTTCCGTTGAACCACATGGTTCGCGTGACGATCCTCCGATTGTTGGTCAGCATGCCGCTCCCGATATCGATGAAGTTCTGAGAGTGAAGCGGAGTGGCCAGAAGGTAGATCCGGTCAAGTGATATGCCGGCTACCACGAACGCAGCGGCGGCATAGAGGGCCGAGAGCGAAACACATTCGCCCGCGCCAGCGGGATATCCGGGCTTGTAGCGAAAGCTTTCCATGGCCTCGAGCGTTTCAGTTTTCCAGTAAGGGATGCTATCCGAGGAATATTTGTCAAGTCCGAAATGCCGCCGGATGTCAATATCAAAATAGTACTTATCGCCCTCGTAACCGAATAGTGCATTACTTTTTGCGAGGACCTCCGGCCTGATAAACGTTGAAAACCGGGAGAGCTCCCTGCTCTTGGTCGTCAATCCCCACGTGTCCAGATCGAGGTTGAAGGCAAAGTGTTCAATTATGTATTGCTTCAGGCGGTGTATCCGACGCTGCGGCGACATTTTATCGACGCCGGCGAACCATGGATCGTCGCGCCACTGCCAGAGCCTGGGCGACATAATATTCGCAAGTACGAGCGCATAAAGCAATTCGGGAAAAATGAATACTTCCATATCCGACAGCGTGATCGCCGAGGAGTAGCATTCGACCGATCGGGGATCGTTTTCGTCGTACATGATTTTGACCTTGAACGTTTGCGCGAATGGGGAAAAGGTTTTATTTTAGACAATTATGGTTGGTCATCGCTAACTTGAAAAAAATACATTATCAAAAGATCCGGGTCGGTTTGTTGCCATAACGTCCTGCAGCGGCCTTCCGCATGCTGTATGGGGAAGAGGTGTCGTCGATCATGAAAGCACCTGTTAGGGATCACACTTGAGAGCCATCGGGATTTGTTTCGGTGCGACGACGTTGCAATGCGTCGAGTTATCAAAAATTGACAATACCACAATTGTTGACCAATCGGTGCGCCTTCCGCACGATGGGAGCCCGAAGAGGGTCTTTCTTGACCTCCTTGCCGGAATGCTCGAAAAGGGCGGCGTGGACCGGATCGCGGTCACCGGCCGTTCTTTCCGACGGTACGTAGCGCTGCCGTCCCTTTCCGAACCGGAGGCAGTCGAGTATGCGCTCCGCAAGGTTTACGAAGGAAGGGAATTCCCGGAGGCGGTGATCAGTTCGGGCGGCGAGACGCAGCTTGCTTATACAATCAACCGCACCGGCGGGCTTGGCGCGGTGCTGTCGGGCAATAAATGCGCGTCAGGAACCGGCGAATTTTTCCTCCAGCAGATTAGCAGAATGGGGCTCACCCTTGATGCGGCGGTGACACTTGCCATGCGGGGCGCTCCACGCCGCATGGCCGGGCGCTGTAGCGTTTTTTGCAAGAGCGATTGCACCCACGCCCTCAACAAAGGAGAGTCAAAGGCCGACATCGTCGCCGGACTTTGCCTCATGATGGCTGAAAAAATTCACGAACTTCTCAAGACCGCTTCATGCAACCGGATTGCGCTTATCGGGGGAGGATCGCTGAACCTCGCCATGATTGGGCATTTGAAAGCGCGGTATCCGCTCCTCGAAATTCCGCCACTCGCAACCTGTTTCGAGGCCTACGGCGCTGCTCTCTGGGCGCTCGGTCATGAGCTCTTTCCCCTGCCTTTGTCCATCGGCACGCTCGTCAACAACCGTCTCGATTCGTTTTCCCGGCATCGTCCACTGCGTGAAGCAGTGTCACTAGTGGATTTCAAACCCTCGCGGCGGGATACGCCCCGCGAGGGTGATGTCTGTATCCTCGGACTCGACGTCGGGTCAACGACCACTAAGGCGGTCCTCATGCGCAGCACCGATCGCCGAGTGGTTGCATCCGTATACCTGCGCACGAATGGTGACCCAGTCCATGCCTCACGTGACTGCTATGCGGCGCTTCGTTCGCAGACAAGAGGAGTAACCCTACCGATCGTCGGCCTCGGCGTTACCGGCTCTGGCCGGCAGATCGCAGCCCTCCACGCGCTTACCGACAACGTGATCAATGAGATCATCGCTCATGCGGCGGCAGCAGCATTCTTTGATCCCACGGTCGATACAATATTCGAAATCGGGGGCCAAGATGCCAAGTACACCTATCTCACCGCTGGAGTCGCATCCGATTACGCAATGAACGAAGCGTGCAGCGCCGGAACCGGCTCCTTTCTCGAAGAATCTGCCCGGGAGTCGCTCAACGTGGCGACTGAGGCCATCGCCGATTTTGCTCTTGAGGGAGAGGCGCCGCCGAATTTCACGGATCAGTGCGCGGCATTCATTTCAAGTGACATTAAAACTGCGAGCCAGGAAGGGTTTGGTCGCGGGGAGATTCTTGCTGGACTCGTCTATTCCATCTGTCTCAACTATCTCAACCGGGTCAAGAGTTCTCGCCCGGTCGGGAAAACGATTTTCATGCAGGGGGGCGTCTGTTACAACCGGGCGGTGCCGCTCGCTATGGCTTCGATCATGAATGCCCGGATCGTCGTGCCGCCCGATCCCGGCCTCATGGGCGCGTTCGGCGTCGCGCTCGAAACTGCCGGACGGATCGAGCGCGGTCTCGCTCGGCCGGGCGCTTTTGACCTTGATAAACTTGTCGAACGGGATGCCGTCCGTGACGGAAGCTTTACCTGTGCCGGAGGACGCGAAAAGTGCGACCGAAAATGCGAGATTCTGCGCCTCCGCATCGACGGCCAAGTGTACCCGTTCGGCGGCGTCTGCAATTTGTACGCGAACCTCCGACTGCATCGCGAGGTGGCGGTTGAGCCGCTTGACCTCATTGCTTTAAGGCAACACCTCCTTTTCAACGAGTACGGCATCGCTCCCCGGCTGCCGACGCGGTGCAGAAATTTAGATCGGCCCGAGCGGACCGTCGGCATCATGCGATCGTTCCTGACCCACTCGTTTTATCCACTCTACTCAAATTTCTTCGACCGGCTCGGATTTCCCATAGTCCTTCCGGATGCGATTGACGACGAAGGCATGGCGCGGACCGAGTCGTCATTCTGTCTCCCCGCTGAGATAACACACGGCAGCTTCCATAACCTTCTCATGAAGAAACCTGACTACCTTTTCCTACCCCAAGTTTCGCTCCTGCCGGTTCGGTCCGTACCGATCTGGAGCAAGACCTGCGTTTTTGTCCAAGGGGAGCCCTATTACCTTCGGACAACCTTCCGCCGCGAGATTGAACAATGCGGGACCGTGTTACTCTCCCCCCTTCTCAACATGAATGCCTCCTGCGAGGCAGCCGAGGATGCCGTTGTCGCCATGACGCAATCAATGGGAATCGCCGAGAAAAAAGTGCGCGAAGCGTGGCGTTTCGCCTGTTACCGTCAGCGGGAGTTCGAGATGCGACTGCTTGATGAAGGGAAAGATGCGCTTGCAAGACTCGACGCCGATCCAAATGCCTTTGGAATCGTGGTGTTCGGCAGACCCTATAGTGCTTTCTCCGCAGATGCCAACAAGGGTATCCCGCATAAGACCGCTTCCCGCAGTCACATCGTGATTCCCTGCGACATGCTCCCCGCCATGGACCGCGAGGTCGACCGGCGCATGTACTGGGCGACCGGACAAAAAATCATGAAGGCCGCCTCGTATGTCAAAGATCGGCCGAATCTTTTCGGCTTTTACATAACGAATTTTTCCTGCGGACCGGACTCCTTCCTGCTGGGATATTTCCGTCACATGATGGGCGCCAAGCCGTCACTCACCCTCGAGGTCGACCAGCACACGGCGGATGCCGGCATCGATACCCGAATCGAAGCAGCGCTCAACATCATGGAAAGCTACCGCCGACTTGCCCTGCCTCCGCCCCATCATCACGCCTTTCACCCAGCACGACTGCTTCCCGGAATACCGTTGCGCGTGGTTTCCTCGGACGGAAAGCGGCTCGATCTCACCGACCCGTCGGTCGAAATCGTCATTCCTAACATGGGACGATATGGAACTGAGGCGCTTGCGGCGGTGCTCCGTAGCCGTGGCTTAAGGACAAGGGCTTTGCCGATTGCACACAAGGAGGAGCTTGTCGAAGGCAGGAAACATGCGACCTGCAAAGAGTGCCTGCCCTATCTTGTGACAACCGGATCGTTTATGCGCTACCTTACAAACCGCACCAACAGAAATATTGTGACGCTGTTGTTCATGCCGACCGGCGGTGGGCCGTGTCGCCTTGGCCAATACGGGCGAGCGCTCTCACAGATCATCGAAAAAGAACGAATTGAGAATGCAGAAGTGTTATCCCTGACCGACGAGAATGGCTACGGTGATCTCGGCAGCCGCACCTTGCTCATGGGGTGGCAAGCTATCGTAGTTTCGGATGTTGTCGGCGATATCCGGAACATGCTGTCGGTCGCGGCCATAGATCGCGATGCGGCGCTTACCGCGATTGAAACCGAGTGGCGGATAATCCTAGACTATTTTGAAGGTCGCTTTCCCATCGATTTCGGCAGGTTACTGGCCGATTTTGCGAAGCGACTTGCAGCCATACCGCTGCGGCGCAAACCCGACGGAATTCCGATCATTTCCCTTGTTGGCGAAATCTTTGTCCGCCGTGACGAATTTTCGCGGAAAAATATCGTGGATTACCTTGAGGATGCCGGCTTCATGGTGCGGGTTGCTCCGATATCCGAATACATGCACTATAACAATATGGTGGTCAATGCTGGCCTTGTCGAACGCCCCCTCACACCAGGGGAAAGAATGCGGATCAGGCTTACAAGCCGCCTTCAGGAGTGGTGGGAGTGGCGCATTAAATCTCTCCTCTCGCGCAGCGGGATGTACCCATTCGAACTAACGGAAGTGGAGAAAACCGTGGGCAGCGCGCGCCACTTGATTGATATCAACTTCCGGGGCGAGGCCATCCTGACCATCGGCCTTGCCCTGCGCGAAATTCTTGCGCCGTCATGCGGCGTGATCTCCATCGGTCCCTTCGGCTGCATGCCCTCCCGCGTCGCCGAGTCGATGTTGAAAAAAGAGATGAATGTCGAGGGCAAAAGCCGCCTTCCTGGGTGGAAAGATCGAGCGCGCGCCTTCGACGATATCGGTGATCTGCCCTTTCTGGCTATCGAGACCGACGGTATGCCATTTCCGCAGATTATCGAGGCCAACCTCGAATCGTTCGTGCTCCAGGCACGAAGGGTGCACGAGCGCCTTATCGCGTTTAAAGAGAAGAATGTGAAGCGCTTTCCATTCAGTGAAATGCCTTTTATAAAACTTTGCGGGATGATAACCAGATCGGCCAGAAGAGCTTTTCTGCCGGGAATAATATAAATAATATAGATAGTATAGAATGAGATTAAAGGTGCTTCTGGTGGGGGCACCGTTTTGCGGTTCCCCCTCGCTTCATCCCGGCCGAAAAACACGACCAGTATTCCGCTCCCCCTTCCAGCGGAAGTGCTCGGCTGATCCAGCCTTCGGCGGAGCTGTAGCACTCCCGCAACACCCATTCTGAAGAAGAATTGATAAAGAAAAAGATCGTGAGGTTGGTGGCTCTACCACAGGTTCTTTTATCTCAATTATAGATAAAACGCCATCCTTCTCCACTTGTAGAGAGGGGAAAGGGGTAAGGCGAAGGATGAAAAAAAGGAATTATTAAAATGTCCTGATATAAATTATCTCACAATGGTTTAAGCGGAGGAAAGGACCACATGAAAACCTTTCTGTTTCAGATGACCGTTGGTATGGGGTTGCTGGCTTTATTCGCGCAGACGGTAAGCGCTCAGCAGTGGGTACAGACAAACGGACCCCGTGGTGGTGTCATTACAGCCCTTGCAGTGAACAGCAACAATCTCTTTGCCGGGACTAATGACGGCGGTATTTTTCTTTCTACCAATAACGGTGCAAGCTGGGTTGCGGTCGATTCCGACCTCACGGATCTTGCCGTCTCCTCTTTTGCGGTAAATGGCAGTACTATCTTTGCCGGGACTATGGATAGCGGCGTTTTTCTTTCCACTAATAACGGAACAAGCTGGACTGCGATCGATTCCGGCCTCATGTATACCGAGGTCACCTCTCTTGCGGTAAGCGGCAACACTATTTTTGCCGGGACTGATGGTGGCGGCATTTTCCTTTCCACCAATAACGGTGCAAGCTGGACTGCGATCGATTCCGGCCTCACGTATGGCGAATATACTTCCGTCACTGCTCTTACGGTGAGCGGCAGCCAAGTCTTTGCCGGAACTGCGGATGGCGTCTTTTTATCCACCAATAGCGGTACAAGCTGGAATGTGGTTGGACTCACTGATACTATTGTCACCTCTCTTGCGGTGAGCGGCAATAATATCTTTGCCGGGACGAATAACAATGGCGTTTTCCTTTCCATCAATAACGGCGCGAACTGGACTGCGGTCGATTCCGGCCTCACAAATATTGATGTCTCCTCTTTTGCGGTGAGCGGCAGCAATATCTTTGCCGCAACTGATGGTGGCGGTATTTTCCTTTCCACCAATAACGGTGCAAGCTGGACTGCGGTCAATTCCGGCCTCACGGATAGTACTGTTTTGTCACTTGCGGTGAACGGTGGCAGCATTTTTGCCGGGACGTGGGGTAGCGGTATTTTCTTTTCTACCAATAACGGCGTAAGCTGGACTGCGATTGATTCCGGCCTCGCAAACACCGATGTCACCTCACTTACGGTGAGCGGCAGCAGTATTTTTGCCGGGACTATGGATGGCGGTGTTTTCGTTTCTACAAATAGCGGTGCAAGCTGGACGGCCATTGATTCCGGTCTCACTAATACCTGGGTCAACTGTCTTGCAGTGAGCGGCAGCAGTATTTTTGCCGGGACTGATGAAAACGGTGTTTTCCTTTCCACCAATAACGGAACAAGCTGGACCGCTGTTGATTCCGGCCTCACGAACAGGACTGTTTTGTCACTTGCGGTGAGTGGCAGTAGTATCTTTGCCGCAACGGATGGAGGCGGCATTTTCCTTTCGACCAATAACGGAACAAGCTGGACCGCTGTTGATTCCGGCCTCACGAACAGGACTGTTTTGTCACTTGCGGTGAGTAGCAACAGTATCTTTGCAGGAACGTGGGGTGGTGGTGTTTTCCTTTCCACCAATAACGGAACAAGCTGGACTGCGGTTGGTTTTAGGACTACTGATGACTTGTCACTTGCGGTGAGCGGCAATACTATCTTTACCGGGACCGAGGATGACGGTATTTACTTTTCGACCTATAACGGGACAAGCTGGACTGCGGTTGATTCCGGCCTCGCGAATAGTACCGTTTTATCTCTTGCGGTGAGCGATAGCATTATTCTTGCAGCAACTGATGGAGGCGGTATTTTCCTTTCCGCCAATAACGGAACAAACTGGGCTGCGATCAATTCAGGTCTCAAAAATACCCATGTCAACTGTCTTACTGTGAGCGGCAGTACTATCTTTGCCGGGACTTATTACGACGGTGTCTGGAGCAGACCAATTTCACAAGTGGGGGTACTTAACCCCAAACCTCAGCGGGTTATTTTAAGCCAATCAAATTTTAAAGTGCTTACTCCAAGTCTTGCTAACGCTAACGCGACCATTGAGTTTACTCTCCCGCATTCAGATCGTGTAGCCATTTCAATTTATAATCTCTCAGGCCATGAGATAGCATCTCTCGTTAATAAAAACATCGGTCAAGGCGCTTACAGCATAGCGTGGAATACCCGAAATGTGGCAGCAGGTTGCTATATGGTAAAAATGCAGGCTGGGACGGATACTTATGTAAAGAGTATTCCGATTGTTCGATAATTCGTTGTTTTTGCATGGACTCCCTCATGAAGATAACGGAGTTTAATTTACAAGATTGAGGAGATTCCGTTGGGTTCAACTAAAAATGGAGTATTCCCCATGCTTAAGGTCACGAAACTTAAATCGGTCATTTTTCTTCTTGTTATTTTTTCCTGCTCACCGAAACCAACCGCCCCCCAGAATCAGAACCTTCCTCATCCCGGAATGATTAAGGTATTGAGCGCCGGCAAGTCCTTTCAGCAGGGATGGAACGATACTAATGCGACTCTTGATGAAAGACCGGGGATGGTGACCACATTTACCTACGACTATTGGTTGGACTCCACTGATGTTACCAGGCAGCATTATTTCGATTTGACGGGAAAATCGCCGGTGCCGGTCGATTCGCAGTATGGAGTGGGAAATGACTATCCGGTCTGCTTTGTATCATGGTTTGATGCCGTGCTTTTTTGCAACGCGCGGAGCCGTGCGGAAAAACTGGACACGGTGTACAGCTATTCGGGCGTGCAAACACAGCCAAACGGCAGCGTTTATGCTTTAACCGGGCTGCTCTGTGATATCACCCGTGACGGGTATCGCCTGCCGACCGAGTCGGAATTGGAGTTTGCCGCTCGCGGCGGCACTTCGGCGAATCCCTTCAGTGTTCCGGCCGACAGCATCTCGGCCAAGGAGTACGCCTGGTATTCCTCCAATTCCGGCGGCAGGTTGCAGCCCGTGGCGACCAAGCCTGCTAATACCCTTGGATTCTACGATCTGGCCGGGAATGTCTTTGAGTGGACCAATGATTGGAAGCAAGCGTATAATGGTATGCCCATTACTAATTCTCTTGGAGGTCTGCAACCGGACAATGCGTATGAGAAGGTCATAAAAGGCGGGGCTTATGACTACGATATGATGTATTTGCGGCCATCGATTCGATCCGCTACCTATTCCACGACATTGTCAGCTTTATGCGATTATGTAGGGTTTCGGTGTACGCGAGGACCCATACCGAACGGACAGTACATTGGAGCCTCGGTACAGAGCATCTCCCCGAATCCAGTTACCATTATTGCTTCTACCGATACACTCTGGTCATTCCTTGGAACGGTTACCGCAAAAATTGTTTTTGTTAATGTTACGGGGAATAACAGGACGCTTTGTGTGGTCGACTTCAACACGGCGCTTCCTTATGTTCGGCAATTTCTCGATGATTCCAATGTCTATGCACCGACAATTTCACCGGATGGTCATTTCGCGGCTTATTGCAGCAGGAATGTCGGTCTGTCGGGTCCCAGCTCGATTACCATTCGTTCGCTTGATTCTTTAAATAGTCCCAAGATACTGTTATCTGCCGATTCGGCATATTTCCCCCATTGGTGGATAAACCCTGCAACCGCGGATACCTGCATCGTCTACACGAATTCTGCGGTTGATGACGGCAGCTCATTATGGGGCGCTACAACGACACTGGTTCAGAAAGTGAGCGCAGGAAAACCGATCAGCCCCCCCCAGGTGCTTGTTGCTTCCGGTAGTTTCCATGATGGAGTTTCGGTCAATGGCAGTTATATTGTGACCGGCTACACCGAGCTTATCATGAGGAATTTATTGACAAATAATAATAAGCGGCTTTTTCTCTCTCCAAATAATGGGAAAAACGCCGATGGATCATCCCAGGTCTGCAATGTTTCGATCTCTCCCGACACGGGAAACAATGTTCGCTGTCTGTTTTTGGATTTCGGCTATTCCGGTACCAGCACGGTGACCGGGACTTCGTATGGTATCCATCAATACCTTTTTGAGGCGACGCCTGCCGATTCAATAGTGAATTTCATGCATTGTCCGGCCAGCGAAGCATCTTGGGATAATCCATCCTGGACCAATACCTCGTACTTTGCCGTCGCCTGTGTCAGGAACAGTTCCAATCAGGCGCATGCAATTCACCTGGTTAATCTGTCGGCTGACCAATCAATAGTCCTTCTCTCCGGAACCGAACTCGAACAGCCTTATTGCTGGGTAGGCGCTCAGATTGCAAACCCTGGCAATTATTTGGCACTTGACAGTCTTGGCCTTTATGACGATCCTGAAGTGGAAAGTGATCAGGAGGTTATGACCTATAAAATGCACCTCTTCTGGAAACATTGCAACAATGTCAACCTTGTTTTCTTGGGAAATTCATTAACAGAATTGGGTATCGACTGCAGTGTCTTTAAAGATTATAAAGCAATCAATATGGCGTTTACTGGCATGGGAATCCAAACCGAAACGATTCTTCTCAAGAATTATATACTCAATCATGCACCAAATCTGAAGCTGGTTGGAATTCCGGTTCCGCTCTTTTTCTTTGACAACCAGTCAGGCGACGCGACCCCGACCTATTTTACCGGGGCAGTCGGTCAGAGCAGAGGGTATATTTATGATTCGATCCACGCATTCTGGAATAATGGCCTGCCCGTCGGGTTTCTGCAAGCCATGGCAACTATCTCCGATTCGGCAGAATTAGCGGAAAATCCATGGGATTCTCTCGGTGATGACCAAGCGCCATGCGACGGTTGGGGAGGGACGGCAAATTTATTGACTTCCGGGACCGCGACATGGACTGTGGCTGATACGATTTATCAGCAGAATTTCATTGCTTTTGAAAATATGATCCAGATGCTGTCGGCGCGCCATATACACTTGCTTGCAATTAATACTCCCGAGAGCCCCTATTATAAAAATAGCGCTTTCTATCAGGCGGGTAATATTTCATGGCCGGCGGGACAGGCGGTTATGGAGCAAGTCACTTCGCTCCAGACTAAATATCCCTATTTTCATGTCTATGATGCTTATCAGAATGGAAATAATGATTATACCGATGCGGACGCATATAACAGCGACCATTTATGTCCTACCGGCGCTCAGAAGCTTACCGTCAGACTTGATTCGCTCATACAGGGGATTCTCAATAATTAAAGAGCCCGGGGAGATGTCGCAGGATTAGTTGAAATTTACGGAAAGAGAAAATTCTCCCAAGGTAGATTATTGGTTTTCATACAAATAACTACTAACATAAGAATCGATTCTCTCATGCGTGAATCTACAATGTCGCGCAAGCGGGCAGCAAAGGAAATCGAAAGTAATCTCAGAATCAAATTCTTTTGTGAAGAGCGTTCCAATTTCCGATAATTTCTCCTATCTCCATAATAATCGTCGGTGTATTTGCGAGATTGCCTCACACTTTCTTCTTCCCGCTTATTTCGTCCGCTTCAAGTCTGAGCACCTCAGTAACGGTCAGCACCTTCTCATTGAACTCCGGCGATCCGGGAAACCGGTAGTGTCGCATGACCAGTTCGAGCCCCCGAATCCGCTCGGCGGGGTCGGTGACTATTGCGAGCGCGCCGTACCCGACCAGGCTCCGAAATTTCACCCCCCAGCGGCACGGTTCATCGTCCTTGTAAATCTCGTGGTCGATATCCATTTCGAAGCAGACCCGGTTGTTCTTTTTAAGGAGATCTATCTTCCTCCCCGCTTTTGCGCCGTGAAAATAGAGAACGAGCCGCTCGTCCCAGACATAGCCGAAACTCATTGTAACGATATAGGGCGTACCACCATCGGCAAAGGCGAGCCGGCAGACGTCGGCTCGTTCTGCGATATCCTTGAGTTCCGCAACTTCGTCGATGCGCCGATCGGTTCTTCTAATAGGGATCATGATGTCGTCTCACGTGGTGGTAGATATAAAGAACTAATTCGCATCAGAATTGCGGGCTATCCAATGACCGCATTTGACACAAAGCTTTTAATATCCCTGAAGGTGTCGTTCGGCCCGCCAATGGTGCATAAGCGCAGCATGGGCAGCCATGCGTTTTGGGTTTTTAAAAAAGAATATCAGCACAATACCTGATGCAAAACCGCCGATATGCGCCCAGAACGCCACTCCGCCGCCCGAACCAGCGACAGAGGGCATCGCGCCGACAACCTGCAGAAGAAACCAGTAGCCGAGCATGACCCAAGCGGGTAACACGATCCGCTGAATGAAGAAACCCAGGAACACCAGGACATGTACTCCCACGCGCGGGTAAAGGACCGCATATGCACCCATGACGCCGCTGATCGCACCCGAGGCGCCGATCATTGGCACAATACTTGTCGGGTCGGAGAGTATCTGGGCAGCAGCCGCCGAAAGTCCGCAAAGCAGGTAGAAGACCAGGAAGCGGACACGGCCCATGACATCTTCGACATTTTTTCCGAAAACCCAGAGAAACCACAAATTGCCGATGATGTGAAACCATCCACCATGCAGAAACATGTGCGTGATGAGAGTCGCCCAGTGCGGCGTCGCGGTAATGACATAGTGAAAGTGCCGGCTAAGAGGGACACGCGTGCCGGCAGGAATTGTTCGAAGCAGTTCGCCGGGGATGAGCCCGAACGTGGAGATCGATTGGAGCAGGGCAGGGTTTGCGCCCATGCCCTGGACTTTTACCCAGATCACAATATTGGCGAGAATGATGAAAATCGTGGTGAGGGATTTCTGCAGGGTTGGGTTGTCGTCGCGAAGCGGAAACATTGCTACAAAATAGTAAATGGATGCATTATTAATAGTTTCCTTTTATAGACCTATCATCCGACGTCTCTGTGTGTGCCTTCCGCCCCCTTGGCAGAAGCGATGCCGGCTATAGTAATTTTCCCCTCTCTTCTCACGAGCGTATATGCCGACTCGACGAAACCGAACGCTTCCCCCCTTTACGTAATCCGGCTTTAGACCAGCTTGCTCTCAATGATCTCTTTGAGGATATGTCGGTGGCACTCCCGCTCCTCTTCCGGGCACTGACACATGAGGGTTACGGTGCCGTTCCGGGCCAAGTACTTGATCAGGCGCAGCGTAAACTTCTGGCCATGGTTTTTTATAGTCTTACAGTGCAAATCGATTGGGCCATCCATGAACAGCTCTTCCCGATAATCGTGGCTGAATTGAGTCCAGCTGACCTGATTTGATAAGAAGCCTTTCAGAAGTTTTTCGCTTGGCCCCAGCGACGGCATCCAGACATCGTACCGGCCAGTCGGCATACCGCGCCCCCGAAAACGAGCCACAAGAATGCGGAAGCCGTCCTCTTTTTGATCAATCGGACTGAAAACTGATTTTGTTTTCAACATAACTCTCTGCCCCTCCCTCTGCACAGTGAAATCTGCACATAGCAAACATTTCTCTCCTTTCCTCTTGATCAAATTGCAAATCTTATGCCTGAATCTATCGCCGGTTCCGGCGTTGGTAGAACCCTTCGGAGCGGCGAACCCTTACGGGAGGATCAGCCGAAGAGATCCTATTTCCAGGCTCCCGGTGGTGCTTTCTGCGAAAATTTACGAATCGATGGAGTATATTCATAATCGCTTCCCCTGTTCATCTCACGAAAACCATGGATCTATCCAAGAAGCAGCTGTTTTCATTCTTGGAAGCATCGGGAGCGAAATCATGTCGATTGAAGCCTTAATTATTCATATCGGGTATCCGCTGGTGTTGTTATTTATCGCGGCGGAGTATTCTGGGTTGCCCCTGCCTGGTGAGACTGCCGTACTTATTGCTGCAGCCACGGCCGGAGCGGGCAAGGGTTTCAATATCTGGCTCGTTTTTTTCTTCGCCTCTCTTGGTGCAATCGTTGGTGATTTGATCGGGTACTTTATCGGCAGGCGCGGTGGACGGGTACTTTTCGAGCGGTTTTCCGGTCGGCTCTGGTTCAAAAAGGCGCATATCCGTAAAACCGAGGATTTTTTTGCGCATCACGGCAGCATTGCGGTCTTTTTCGGGCGGTGGATCTCATATCTTCGATTACTGACCGCCATCATGGCCGGTATTTCACGGATGAACTACACTAAGTTTCTCCTCTCCAATATTCTGAGCGGCATATTGTGGGCAGGAGTCGTAAGCTATTTCGGCTACAAATTTGGCAAGCATATAACAATTATAGAACAAGCCGTCGAAGAGATCGGTTTCATGATCCTTATCATTGCTATAGCGGTAGTCGGGGTCTATTTTCTTGCCGCCAAACTATTTTTTCGCCGTGAACGCCCGTAGAAATAATCTCATCATTGCTGGCGAGGTTATTAACATACCCCTTGTACTTGCGCCTATGGCCGGGATAACACACAGCGCATTCCGTCGACTGGTAGCCGACTTCGGCGGGTATGGCGCGCTTTTCACCGAAATGCTTTCCGCATCGGCTCTCCAGCGGGAGAATCTTTTTGCCTCGCCATTTACCAGACGGCGCCCGGCAGATGGGCTCACCTGTTACCAGCTTGGGCTGGTAGATAGCGTCAACATCGGACCGGCGATGGAAAAACTCGCGACGATCAACCCGTACGCTATCGATATCAATCTTGGCTGTCCGGCCCCTGAAATCAGAAGACGCGGAGGCGGCACCGAGCTTTTCGACGATCGCGATCGTCTGCAGGCTGTTCTTGCCGCAGCCCGCTCCCGATGGAAGGGGATTCTGACGGTTAAATGCCGACTCGGCAAACGAACCGTAGATTGGCAAGAGCGCTTCACCGATCGCATGAAGGTCATCCGGGAAGCGGGCGTGGATGCGGTCATCGTGCATCCGCGTTTTGCAGACGAGAAATTGAGGGGAAGGGCGCGGTGGTCCCTGTTTCCCTGGATCGCTTCGCAGGTGCGCCTACCCGTCATCGGAAACGGCGATATCGCTTCCAGCCGTGAAGTGATTTCGTTGCTCGACGAAGGGCTGTGCGCTGGTTGCATGATTGGAAGAATGGCTGTTGTCAAACCGTGGATTTTTCGTGATATTTCCGGCAGTGCAGCGCAGGTGGATTACCGTGAGACCTGGAACCGTTTTTACGGCTATGTATGCGAAGATTTCCCGCCGGGAAAAGCGATCGGAAGGCTCAAACAATTTATCGCTTATTTCGCATGCAATTTCTTTTTCGGGCATGAGCTGTATCGGAAGGCGCAGGGTACGAAAGATTGCGCGACCTTGCGCAACCACGTCGACCGTTTTTTATCCGATTCCCCTGTTCTTCTCAAAGAACCTTCGGTAACCGGGGTTTAAAGCGAGGAAGCTTTGTCAGGCGCATTATTATGCAGAAAATTATAGAGTGTGGCCCTGCCGACACCCAGAATACGTGCTGCTTTCGCTTTATTGCCGCCCGCCCTCGACAACGCTAAATTGACCACATCGGCGGAGAGTTTTGGGTGACGCCCCGCTTTCCCCTTGATCTTTGGCGCCGGTGCGGAAACAATCATGGCATCGGTGATTTCGGGAGGCAGATGCTGAGGACTGATCTGCCGGTCATGGCATTTGATAAGCGCAAATTGGATCGCATTCTGCAACTGGCGCACGTTTCCCGGCCACTCATAGTTCAAGAGAAGCGCCATCGCCTCGTCCGAGAAGGAATGGACCTCCTTCTCGAGTTTTTTCGAAAACTCGCTCAAGAAGTGGCTGGCGAGAAGGGCAATATCGTTTCGACGTTTCCGCAGCGGCGGCAATTCAATGGGCATGACCGCGAGCCGGTAGTAAAGGTCATTGCGGAAAGAACCGTCAGCGATAAGCATCTTAAGATCGCGGTTCGAGGCGCAGATCACCCTGACATCGACTTTTTTCCGTGTTTCGCCGCCAACCGGTTCAAAGACACCCTCCTGCAGAACCCGTAGAAGCTTGACCTGCATGCGCGGGGTAAGTTCGGCGATTTCATCGAGAAACAGGGTGCCCTTGTCCGCCAGTTCAAACCGGCCCTTTTTATCGCGTATCGCCCCGGTAAAAGCTCCTTTGACATGGCCGAACAATTCGCTTTCGAGAATGCCTTCTGGCAATGCACCACAATTTACCGCAAGGAACATGTTGTCCCGCCGCGCGCTTTCGTTATGGATCGCGGCAGCGACGAGTTCCTTGCCGGTTCCGCTTTCGCCGGTAATGATAACAGGGTAGTCGCTTCCGGCGATGTCACGGATCAGTTCGAAAACGGCAAGCATGGTGTGATCCCTGCCGATGATCCCGGGAAAAGAGTGTGTCTCCCCGAGTTTTTCTTCGAGTTCGGCCAAACGGGTTTGATCGCTTAAAGCAAGAATCGCGCCGATCACCGTCCCATTTTCGTCTTTCAGGGGAACGCGGTTTATCTTTAACTGCTTCCGGATACTGCCCGGTGCGATGAGTGCGGCGGCATAGGAGGAAGTTTCGAGCTTCGCGTAATCGCCGCCTTTACAGAAAATACACTCACTGCTGCAAAGTTGCGGGGAAAAAAGGTCATGACAATCCCGTCCCAGAACCGATTCTTTCTTCACGCCGGTTATCATTTCCGCTCCCCGGCTGAAGAAAAAAATACGGCGCGAAAGATCATGGACCATAACCCCTTCATTCAGGCTCTCGAATACATTCTCAAAGAAACCCATCCGGTTGAAAAAAGCATCATGATAGCCATAATGAAAGAAATACTTTACCGCGTTCTCAATGAGGCCGGCATGACGGCGCCTGCTTTCTTTGTCGTCAATTTTTACCGCATCGATATCCCAGTGGAGTGGAAACAATCGCGAGGGAAGCGATGGCAATGGTTTCTGCTTCTTGAGACCAATGGCGATGGCAAGATCAACATGGTCATGGTAGTCATCGATCGAAACGCATTGTTCCTCAGGCAAAGGAAGGCCTTGTTCGGAAAAAAAAGTAATACAATCATGATCCAGAGGTCGTGGAGATACTCCGGCGCTCGTCGCGGTGATGCCTCTGGGCGCATAGCGATCGAAGTAGGCTGCCGCGATGCGTGAGGAGTAGTGATAATTATCGACAAACAATACGCGAAATTCCGTCATGGATTGGACTCATCCTTTCTTCGCTCCTTCGGCATTTTTACACCATCGGTGGAGGCCCCGGCAACACGGATCAATTCCCGGCGGACTCGGGGAATAAGCCTCGGTGCGACCGAAAGCGAGGTAATCTTCGCTTCGATGAGCCGTCGGGGAATGCCCTCCCGGGCAGCCATTTCGCCGCAAATGGAAAGAGGTTTGTTCAGCTCGCGGGCGATGACGCTCAGCTCCCTAAGAAAGATCCATAATGCCGGATGCTCGGGATTATACTCCTGCGACATCATCTCATTATCACGGTCCATGGCGAAGAGATACTGAATAAGATCGTTGGACCCGATGCTCGAGAAATCGATTTTTTTCATTATTTCGCGCGCCTGGATAAAAGCGCTCGGCACCTCGAACATGGCACCATATTCGATGTTGGCGGCATCATGGGGAACGCCATCAAGGGCGCTTCGCGATCTGTCAAGGAGAGTCTGCATTTGCATCGCGTCAATAACCATTGGAAAAAGCACCCGTATCTTACGCTTAAGGGAGAGTCGGCCGAGCGCTCTGATCTGCGCGTTGAAAATCGCATGATTACCGAGCAGGAAACGCGCTCCGCGATACCCAAGAAACGGGTTGGCCTCTTTCTTAAGCCGGAGAAACGGTAGCGGCTTATCGCCTCCGATGTCGAGCATCCGGAAGGTGACGGGCCACCCGGCCATGATATCCGCCACGTCGCGATAAAAGACATGCTGCTCCTCTTCGGAAAGTAGCCGTTCCGCTCCGACAAACAGGATTTCGGTACGGAAAAGACCTATGCCGTCGGCGTGCAGGGAAAGCGCAAGTTTTACATCCTCGAGCGTGCTTGCATTTGCGAACAGTTCCATGCCTTTGGGCGTGAGGGTGATCTCTTCCCGCGATTCGCTGTCCGGCCCGAGGGAAAACGCTTGCACCGCAGCCTCATCAGGATGCAGCAGAACCTCGCCGGTGTCGCCGTTGATCAGAACAATGTCGCCGCATCCAACATGCTGCATGATGCCGTTGATGCCCGAAACCGCCGGAATGCCGAGCGACCGCGCAAGAATCGCCGCGTGCGATGTAACACCGCCGTGCTCGGTCACGAGTCCCAACACCCGGTCCATTCTCATGTTGACGATCATTTCCGTAGTCAGCTCTTCGGCAACGATGATACGGTCCATTCCCTGCTGGCAGTGGGATTGCCCTTTGCATATAAACCCGGCCTGCGTATTGGTCAGCCGGTTGAGCAGCCTTCGCCGAAGCTCGCCGATATCACCCGACCGCTCGCGCAAGTATTGATTATCAAGTGATGCCATCTTGTCCTCGAACCCGAGCAGGACCTTATTAATCGCCCATTCAGTGTTTTTGTGTTGCGCGGTAATGAGCATGGCAATAGCGTCGACCACTTTCGGGTCGTTCAGGATATGCTGCTGAGTAATGAAAATTTCCGCTTCTGCTTTGCCGATAGATACCTCGACGTTCGCTGCAATACGAGTCAGTTCTTCCGAGCAAAGGATCCGCACGGTACCGAACCGACGAAGTTCCTGATTAACCGCTTCATCGTTTTCAAGGGAGTATTCAGGAATAAGTTTCTGGCGGCCGATGGAAAACATGCAAACGCGGGCAGCGATTATGCCGGCACCGATTGCATTGCCTTGGAATACTTTTGTTGACTTTTGCTTGGCAGCATTATTTTCGGTCATACCGCGTCCCTTCTGAAATGCATCATGCCTGCCCGGCACAGCGAAAAATCGTATCGGATCGGATCAGCGGCGTCGCAGGTGCGGAGCGAAACGGTAATCTCTTCCGCCATGCGCCAGTCGGCTGAATTTCGCTCTGTCAACCCCAGTTCTCGCGAAATCCGGGCCACGTGGGTATCCACGGGCATGACGAGGGCAGACGAGGGAATTTTTTTCCATATGCCAAGATCAATGCCGTCCCTTTTCCGGACCATCCAGCGCAGGTACATGTTCAACCGCTTGCAGGCGCTGCCAGAGGAGGGGAAGGAGAGAAGGAAGCCGATACTCTTGTCGCGCAAGGGCGCCAGGTAATGGGCCGCCTGACGAATTGTCCGGGTAAAATGCTCAAGACCGCCTTTTATCGTCGGATCATCTGCATTGAACCCTGCCGCAAACAACGATTCAAGGGAATCGTTTTCGGACCGGATCTTCCCTATGCTGTGCAGGAGCACGGCGATATCGCAACCGTCGGTGAAGCGATGTTTGAAGTCACCAAGCAGTCGTAATTTATCTGCAAGGGAGGTCTCCACGGCAAAAGCTGCGATGGATGACCCGGTTCGCCTGAAAATTTCCGTTACTTTTTGAATAATCGTCTCCGCCCTCCCGTAAGCAAGCGTCGCCGCCACGAGCGCCGCTATCTCAACATCCTGCGCCCCGTTAAACATGCTTAAGCATACCAAGGGATCAATCCAGAGGTACTCAGGGAGGTGGTATGCACGATATTGATCTTCGAGATAGGTTTTGAGCGAAGCGGTTTTCATATATAGTGAGTCCGTCGGCCTCATCATGAATGGCATTTATAATTGTCCATCATCCATAACTGATTTACACCAACCAGGAATAAGGTTTTTTGCCTCCCTCTTAAAAAAATAATTGAGTGTATCGAAATAATGGCAGTTTTTAGACACCTTCTGAAAGTTTTTTTGTTTATCAGGATATTTGGGTTATTTGCGATTTCAATCTGGTTAAATACGATATATGTTTTCTATGATTTTGAACCTTTGGAACTTTCTTTCAGGGGTGATGACTGATTACTTTTTTTCAAAATATCCCTGATTTTCCTCGGACCATCTCAAAAGCTCTCCCGAAATCTTGCCGCATCGTTGCCCAGCTTCGGGCAAATCCTTTCCATAGAAAAATTGCCGAAAATATTGCATTATTTTTCAAGCACGTTTTATTTTAACAGGAGAGTATGAATATCGCGGAACTCTTCGACGTTAAGGCTCTGTGAAAATAGTGATGTACATTACATGGATTTATAGATACACGAAAGAGTATAAAATGTTCCGAGTACTTCTTAAAGTAACAAATTAAAATAACAAAACATAGCGGATTGATTCATAGATGATACCTATTTTCCCCCCCAAGAACAATATAGAAACCTCAAAAATAACTACGTTTCTTTTTGTTATGATTGTTACGTTTTTTTCAGGTCCTGCCCATTCGGAAGGGCACGACACAATCTTGTCCTCGCCGGTCCTTGCCTCGCCTCCGAATGGAGCGGATGAACAGTCGGTTTCGCTCAGCTTGAATTGGAGCGCCGTTAACGGCGCCACCTCCTATGAAGTAGAAGTGTCGTCTTTGAGTGCTTTCGGCGCCACGCTTTTTGATCAGTCGGGAACGACATTGACCAGTGCAGCGCTGAGCGATCTCGCAAACGGCACGACCTACTACTGGCGCGCTAATGCATCGAGTAACGGCAGGACAAGCCCATGGACGACCGCCGCGAATTTTACGACCCGGGGTATCGTATCGATAAGGTCTCCCTCAAACGAACAGCTTCGATTTCAATACGGCGATGCGGTGGAAATTGTCGCTTTCCCGGATTCGGGAAAATTATTGAGCGGGAGTTACTTCGTTGATGATAAGGGGTACGCTGATTTACCGCTCATCGGAATGACCAGTGTGATTCACCGAACGCCGATGGAGGTAGAGCAGTATCTAACGACTCAGTACGAAGTCTTCCTCCCACGCCAGAATATCATCGTGCGCGTGATGTTCCGCGCCGGCTTGATGGGCGGTTTCCTGAAGCCGGGGATCTACTGGGTCGATCCGCGAGGGAGTTTGTGGGATGTCCTCCAGCAGGGAGGGGGGACCGTGCGGGAAGACGGGATCAAAAAAATGCACTGGGTCCATGACGATAGCGGAAAAATCGTGACCCGGGATATACTTCCATTTTTACAATCAGATAAATCGCTCCTCGCCATTGGTTTTACATCCGGAGACCAGTTGACGGTAACCGCGACCCCGAAGCAACAGGGATGGGAGGTTTTCAGGGACGACATTCTTCCCGTTCTTTCCCTGGCAGTATCAATTCTTGTAAGCTACGAAGTTTATTACTATTATTCAAATATTCAAAAGTGAAATGATTGTTATGCCCGATACCAATACCATTGGTTATAAAAAACCGTCGAGCCTGCATGACGTCGATTTCGCCCACTATTTTAGCCATTATTGTGCTCTTGTGTGGCGCTGGAAGTGGTGGATCGCTCTTTCGACGCCTCTTGCAGCCTTTCTATGCGTCGCTTTGATACAAAACGCGCTGAATACCACCACGCCTCCCCTCCCTGCAACGGTTACCCTCGGGGGTGCGCAGATCGTCGGCATGCCAAAGGTAACAAATGAGAATGATAACGGGTCCATCTCTCCGGATACTCTTGCCCAGGTTGCCTTAATTAAAAACAGGGATTTTCTGCGTGTTATTGCCGACAGCCTTTCGTTACGGTTGCAAGTATCGTACTTTCCCCGAAGTGCGATCTTCGACAGCATCTCGGTCGATTCGCTTGCGCCAAGCGCACGGTATCGATTCGAAATCGACAGAAAGGAGGGCGTAACTTATACTATCTTTTGGAAAGACTCAGTCCGGACTCTGAGCAGCCTCTTTCATGAAAAGCGTGTGGCGACCGGAAGAATGCATACGCTCGAATCGCTGCATTTGCCCGGTGTTTATCTCCGCTTCAGCCGATCATTTCTGCAACACCCGTGCAATTTCAAATTTTCCATTTCGAACATCAGGAAAACGGTGGAGGATCTTCGCGACAGCATTTATGTGCATGCGTCACCGCCGACCATGGCGCGGGAGTATCCGTCATTTTCCATTACGATACGGGGAAATGATTATAAGTTGATAGCGACAACAGCCAACATGATTGCCGATAAATTCGTTGAAAGAAATATCAAGTCGCGGCAGGAGCGTTCTCAAAACACCCGCGAAATCGTCAGGCGGGAGCTCGAAAAGGCGAAATCCGAACTGGCGGAGTCTGAAGAGCACTTGAAAGCCTATCGTACGGCGCATCCTACCGTCAATCTTTCGCAAAGTTCCAAAGAGATGCTGTCAAGCTCCTCCGTGGAAGCGGAGCGCATCAATGACAGCGTCGATGAAGCGTTGAATAGCGCCCGATTGCTTCAGGATAAACTTGCGGGCGCGGCAAAACGAAACCTTCCGGAGGTGTGCAGCGAGATTCTTGTCTTTCTCAGCGCTCAAAAAAACAATGCCGCGCCCTATCTGGCCACGGAGCTATCCCGGCTGATCGATGAAAAACATCGACTGGAAGGAGCTTATGACAACAATCACCCGAATATGCTGAAAAACCGGGCCGAGATCGACCAAATTGTTGAGAAGGTAACGTTTGAACTGCAGAATTTTATCGAAGATCAAAAACAACGCCAAACTCAGCAACAGGCGCAAATTCTTGCGTTATCGCGTAAGATTCAGGCGCTGCCCAGCGAAGAACTGGATCTAACCGAACTGTCTCGTTTGCAGCAAATCAAGGCCGATATTTACACTAAGTTACTCGATAAATTCTATCAGGTATCGCTTTCGGAGGACACTGATAATCCTGATTTCTACGTCATGGATTATGCTTCGCCGCCGATTCCGCCTCTGCCGAAACTGGATCCCAAGGTGCTCGGCCTATGCCTGTTTATAGCCGTGATGTTGATCTTCGGCCCCATGATCGCGGTTGACCTTGCTTCCAAAACCGTAAGGACAGAAAAAGAGCTGAAGAGAATCCTCGATATCGATATTCTGGAAAGCATACCGAAGATCACTTTGAAAAAAAGATCCCGAGCGGTCATCGTTTCAAATGGGCTGAGCGATAAATTGATCGTCAATGGTGCGCACTTTAAACACAGCTATGTCAATGAGCTGTTCCGGTTGCTACGTACGAAAATGCTGCTCCGTTTTCCCAACAGTGGTCCCTCAAAGACCATCGTGGTAACGAGCCTGGAATCGAATGTCGGTAAATCCACCATCGCTTCGAATATCGCCATTGCCATGGCCCATCAGAACCTGAAAACGGCGCTCATCGATGGGGATTTACGAGTGGGGACGATTCATCGCCTCTTCAACATTTCCAGAAGTCCGGGGCTGTCGGAGTTCCTTGGCGCCGACACAGCGGTAAAGGATGAATTCTCTCATTCCATACTCCAGACTACCGCCATTCCTAATCTGTCGGTTATTTCGTGCGGAAAGTCTGCGGCCAATGCGAGCGAATTAATCGCTTCGGAGCAACTTCGAAACCTGATCACGATGCTTGCCGAGAAATACGATGTCGTCATTTTCGATGCACCCCCGATAGGTATCGTGGCCGACGCACTTTCAGTCAACGGTTTTTTTTCACGCTATCTCTTGGTTATCAGGGCGGGGCGGACGAGGATCGTCGATTTGAAGGAAAAAATCGACGAAAATGCCCAGCTTCGCTCAAAACTCATGGGCGTCGTGCTTAATTTTGCCACAATCGATCGGAAAAAAAGCTATTACCAACAGTCGAGATATTACTTTAAGACTTAGCCTAAAAGTTTGCCTATGGAAATGACTGATCCCGATTTAAATGCAAAAACTCCTGTTGAAAAGACTAACACATGCGCGGGGAGACGTGCATTATAAGTATTGACTAATTACGGCTTTGCGAGCAAAACCGATCGTCGAAAGCCTACCACACCTCTTTTAAATCATAAAATACCCCGTTATCCTTCGTGTATGAGTGCAGGGCTTCCCTGCCTGCCTTGACAAACTCGTCGTGCTTGACGGCAAATACCACCGCATCGTAAGCGCCTTGTTGTGGAGCTTTCGTGAGACACAGATCGTACTGTATCGCCACATCATCGGCATCGGCAACTGGGTCGTAGATATCCACCGTGATGCCGAAATCCCGCAATTCATTAATAATGTCAACGACTTTTGAATTCCGGATGTCCGGCACATTTTCCTTGAAAGTAATTCCGAGCACGAGCGCTCGCGCATCTATCGGCCTCATGCTATGATGGCGAAATATTTTTTTCACCACTTCGCGGGCAAAATATCGGCCCATTGCGTCATTGATCCTGCGCCCCGCCATGATGATCTGCGCATGGTGGCCGATCTCTTCTGCCTTATACGCAAGATAGTAGGGATCGACGCCGATGCAGTGTCCGCCGACCAGCCCCGGCTCGAACGGCAAAAAGTTCCATTTTGTCGAGGCCGCTTCCAGAACTTCGCGGGTGCGGATTCCCATCTTGTCGAAGATGATTCTGAGCTCATTCATGAGGGCGATGTTGATGTCCCGCTGCGTGTTCTCGATAACCTTGGCCGCCTCCGCCACCTTGATCGATGACGCCCGGAACACTCCGGCCTTGACAGCAGCGCCGTACACCTCCGCAATTTTTTCGATGGTCTCCGGCGTATCGCCCGATACGATCTTGGTTATGCCGGAGACCGTGTGCTTTCGATCTCCCGGATTGATACGCTCCGGAGAATACCCCACGAAGAAATCCTTTTTCCAGGTGAGGCCCGATTCTCGCTGGAGCACCGGCACGCACTCATCTTCCGTCACTCCCGGGTACACGGTCGATTCGTACACGACGATGGCCCCAGGCCGGAGACGCTTTCCCACGGTTTCCGAGGCCGAAATAACCGGCGTCAGATCCGGGTTGTGGTGATCGTCCACCGGCGTCGGGACCGCCACGATAATAAAGTTTGCATTCGTTATAACGGCCGCGTCGGTCGAATACTCGATTGTCACGCTTCCGAGCGTTTCAGCGTCGACCTCTCTGTTGGGATCCTTGCCCTGTTTAAGCAGATCGATACGCCTTTCATTGATATCAAAACCGGCAACACGAAAATGTTTCGCAAGTTCAACGGCCAAAGGAAGGCCGACGTACCCTAAACCAACGACGCAGACAACGGGTTTGAACATGATTGTTATCCTCTATAGTGGATTTTGCTGCGGGATGGATGTTTGAGATTTCACTTATTTTCCGACTTTGATCAGCATCAGCTGCTTTTCGAAATTTGTCGCCTTCATCCGACAGATGTAGACGCCTGAAGAACCTATGGCAGAGGTATTCCACGATATAAAGTAATTCCCTGACCGATAGACGCCTTTAGCAATCTGTGCAATGAAGATTCCCTCCAAATTGTAAATGGCGATTTCGATAGTATCCACTGAAACGCCCTGAATTAGTGGAACGTTGAAAGCCACCGTCACGGGCCCCCTGAACGGGTTCGGGTATGCCATCAATGAAAACTTAGGTAACGCGGGCGGCGGCATTTCGTTGACAACAATATTTTGATATTCAAAGGCGCCAATATCCCAGCCGGATCCTTGCGATGTACGGTTAGGAGGCGGTCTAGAAGTTTCACCAATGTCGGTGGTAAAATAAGGAGCCAAGGAAACGCCGGCATTTATAGCGGGAGAAGATGCCTGGAGATTGAGATTGTTTTGACTGCTGTTGACACCCAGACCATAAGAAATATTCACGAATTTTGGATCGGCATATATTCCATGTTTTTCAAAACTATATGCCGATTGTATTTGGGCAACAGAATAGTTAACATTGTAAGTATTGTTGTTTGCTGATGCGTCAATTAATTGAAATGAATCATTTTGAAGTGTGTTATTGGGTGTAAGGTAATAAAGATTGTAATCCATAGTTGTTGGTAAACTCGGTGTTATAGTAGTAGCATTATCAGCTTCTAACACTATTATGGCTGGCGAATACAGGAAGGTGTTCGCACAGTACATCAAATTGTTCCTAATATCGATTGCATAACCGGGTCTATTGAAATCATACCCAGGAGTCATAGACCTTATATAAACAGCAGGATCATTATCATAGAAAGTATTATTCCAGATATGATAATCGACAGATGGATTATTGTCTGAAGCCAATAATCCATCTTGAGCATAAATATTACCGTCTCCGCCTAATTCTTGAGGGTGACTATTCATAAAGATATTATTGAATATGTGTACAGTCCCGCCCCATTGGGTGAGAAAAATATAAGCCGTCCCACCGCCAGATGTAGTATCATTGTTGTAGAATAGATTATCATAAATGCTGATAGGATGAGCTGATGTTCCTAAAGTATTATTGGTATAGCACTGATTCCCTGAAGAAGTAGCAACAAGGAAAATTATTCCATCATCATGGGGGTCATCAGTATTATTGAGGCAGAAATTAGCGCTATGGGAACCATCATATTCAGGATAATCATGCAGGCTATTGCCGTAAATATTTATGTCCTGAATCGTTGAATTATTCGCACCAGAACCAATACAAATCAACCAACGTATGTAATCATGGATATTATTATTGCTTACGGTGATCTGAGTTAAACTAGGTGAAGTTCCGTCCGTAGACAGATTGATGGGTTGTGACATTTCAGTGAACTCATTACCTGTTATGTAAATGGTATTTCCGCTATAGGCCATTATACCTGTTCCACTGACATCATTATCTCCATTGACTGGCGCAGTGTTCTGCCAAATACCAATTTGGTGAAAGTAACAGTTTTGGATAGTGATATTACTTACCTGCCGAAGTACGATACCAGTACCATCCCTATCGGGCAAAGGATTAGAAGTACAGTTATATGTTGCTAACTGTGCAGGGGTGTAATCACCATAATGGCAGATTTCAAAATTTTGAATCGTGACGTAATTTTGGGATGTGATGGAAAACCCTATTCCGTTATTTACCCCATTACCATTCAGAATAGCCTTACCCGTTCCCCAAGTTCCGGCGGAATTGCCGTCATAAGTAATCGGATTACCGCTGGTGCCGGAAGCGTCGACAACGATTTGCCCTATATAGGTAACACCGCCTTTAAAAATAACCGTGTCACCTTGAGCTAAAGTTATTGCGGCTTTTCCCGTGGCACTCCGGTCTCCGGGACAATGTTGCCATGCGGTAGAAGTTGAAGCGCCGTTATTAACATCCAAACCTGCGCCATAATCAACATAATAGGTATTACCGGTATAGGCTGTCGAATAGGCGGAAAAAATGCAACCGGCCAGCATGAAGAACAATAAAATATGCGAATTATTCATGAGGGGAATATTTCCCCTTTATGCATAAGCAACGCAAATAATCCCGGATAAGAGACCGTTACATAATCATAGCGGAAATATCCGGGAACGGAATCCATAAAGATTAATATATATCAATTTCGGCCAACCCTGTACAGCTCCCACATATTTTCCACAAAGCGGTCCCAGCACTGTCGCTGACGGGTCCAGTGGGCAGAATAATCCCAGCCTTTTGCCCGCTTGATCTCTGCTACCGCCGCGGCATCGTCTTCGGTCATCCACCGGTCCACATACTCAAAGAAAGCATCATGGTTCCACAGTTTTTCAGCACCAAGCAGGTGCGCGGAAAGCGCCTCACCGATCCATCCGACACTGGTGCAGCAGCGCCGATAGTCTTCGCCTATTTTGTTTGAATCGCCCCATGCTTCTGGCGGCATGTATTCGTACGGCCCCCAACCTGCTTCTTTGCTGACCGCCTTGCCGTTAATGACCCCTTGATGCCCTGCATAAACGGCTTTTGCTCCGGTCCAGCCATTACCTTCTATAGTTTGCATATCTTCGCCAAAGAGTAGATTCGGAAACATCTTATTCGGGGCTGCCATTGAGGAATCGCCAAGGAGGAGGCCGGCAAAGATGATCGGCCATTTTCTGCCGCTGCCGTGACCGCCATGCGCTGGCCAACCGCGATACCCCGCCCGTGCGATACCCCAGAGATCGATACCGTACTGGACAAAATTGACAAGCAATGATTCCTTCTCGGCAGGAGGAAAGTCGCAGCACAATAGCAACGAAGCCATGCCGACCGCGCGAGCGACTTCGCGCCCGTAGTCAGGTTGATATTCTATAGCCGCGTCAAAGCCGAAGAAACAAACATCAAGCCAGGGACGCCGGAAATGCTGGGCAAAGAGGTTGATGCTCGGGGTTCCCTGCCGCCACATTTTTAGGGAGGGCAGCAAATTTCTCCGCAGACTGTCGGCGTAATAGATCTTCTGCCCGCGGTCGCAATAGGAAGGCCGAAAGGCGTCTGCCGCGACCGGCGCCGCAAGACAGGTCAAGATCGACACGCTTCGCACCGGGCTTACCGTCCGCTCACCTTCCATCAGCCATCGTCCCATTACGCCGATGGAATCCACGCTGATCGAAGAGATAATCGCGTCTCCCGGCTTCATGGCGATAGGCGGGTAGACGCGCAGTTTTTCAGTGAAACGCGGTGAACTTACGCGGTTATCGAAACCACTGATCGCCGGATCAATCGACAGATTCAGAACCGAACCGTTTCGCCCGTTTGTCGGGGCAGGCGTTATCGAAGAAATGGTAACGGGCCCGACGACATAGAGCTGGCCGTTGACAAAACGCTCTACCGGCACCTTTTGTGTGAATTTCCAAGTAACGCCATCAATAGAGGCGCTGTCAAGGAGAGGAATGGCAGGAGCGGTGAAAACAAAGCGTTCAAAAATCAATATAACCGCTATTAAAGCAAAAGGTATTTCCCTGCTTTCAAGTTTGCACGATTTTACAGGATATCTTTTAAAGAAATAATGGATAAGTTCCATATTTTTCTTGCATTATGTGAATAATTTAAGATCTCTTGATGATTTATGCTACGAATTACGACAACATTTAAAGGGTATATGAGTTTACTCAGCGTCATTTACAAAAACGCGATGAGGCCTAATAAATTTTGTCACAAAAATCGCGCGAAGTCATAACCCACACGATTACCTTCGGATATTTTCTCCGGTTATTCAGGAAGGTCAGAATATGCGATGGTGCGTTTAAGCCGCTTCCGAAGTAAGGGTCGAGATGTGCTATAGTAAATGTCGGACGATTGATAAAATAGGCAATCTGCGCTCCAATGTCGCCGCCAAAGGCGCGATTTTCCATACAAAAACTGTCTCCGAAAATCATGATGTCGCTCCAGACCGAATCCTTAAAGGGACTTCCGTCCTGAGCTGTAATGATTCTACAGGCCTTTGGATATAATGAGGTATCACCAAGATGCTCGGCCAAGTCCCCCGATTTAAGTACAATAGTGTCCTTAAAGGAATAACGCTTGACCTCGCCTTCCCCCCCCTCCCACCTCAAAAGCAGGTTGATTTCATCGGAAATCAGCTTCGCGGCAATTACTATTCCATTCCCATCCCAATGCGTATCTTTTTTTTGGTAAAGCGCATCCTTAGACTTCATAGCCATAAAGATCGGGGCGCAATCAATGATATCAATGTTACGTTCCCTGAGCATTTTGATCATTCGCGATCTCTGATTGCTGACGTTATCGACCCTGCATGGGGAGTAGGTCTGTATAATCGATTCCTTGTCCGGCACAGGAACGAATAAAAGTTTGATACCACTCTTGTTCAGGGTATCATTTAACGCAGCAATCCTTTCCAGATTGTTCCGCATATGGAACCATGGCTTGAGAATGACCCTCAAGTC
>Ga0187875_10000521_pt1 | contig 31730 bp, 32 predicted proteins | sample June2016WEW_17_1_2_FD_132978 | JGI IMG/M metagenome (GOLD analysis project Ga0187875, IMG submission 132978) | Peatland microbial communities from SPRUCE experiment site at the Marcell Experimental Forest, Minnesota, USA - June2016WEW_17_10 | ecosystem: Environmental > Terrestrial > Soil >...
CAAATTGAGAGCAGTCTGCCCGCCCACAGTCGGCAACACGGCAAAACCCGCGCCTGGCGATAGTTCCCGCTCGATGCGGATGATCTCCTCCAAATACTCGAGGGTAAGCGGCTCAATATAAGTGCGGTCGGCAAACTCCGGGTCGGTCATGATGGTCGCCGGATTGGAATTGGCCAGCACCACTTCATAACCCTCAGACTTGAGCGCCTTGCAGGCCTGGGTGCCGGAGTAATCAAACTCGGCCGACTGCCCGATGACGATGGGTCCGGAGCCGAGAATCAGGATTTTCGAGATATCAGTGCGTTTGGGCATTATGCAATTTTGTCTAGGTTCGCGGGGGGTAGCCTTTTCTCATTGACCACTGGGCGGCTTTGAAATGGTGCTTCTCCGACGCGCCGCTGACCTCACGTTTCGGTGGCTATAGCGGTTGACCTCACCCTTTCCACTCCTCCATCATCTTCGTAAATTCCTTGAACAGATAATGCGAATCATGCGGACCGGGTGCCGCTTCCGGGTGATACTGCACGCTGAAGAGCGGCAGGTTGCGATGCCGCAAGCCTTCGAGTGTCTGATCGTTAAGGTCGATATGGGTGAGCTCGACTTCGCTTTCAGGCAGCGAATCCGGATCCACCGCGAAGTTGTGGTTGTGCGCTGTGATCTCAATCTTCCCCGTAACCAACTGTTTCACCGGATGATTCCCGCCGTGATGGCCAAACTTTAGCTTGAAGGTTTTTCCGCCGAGCGCAATGCCGACGAGCTGATGTCCCAAACAAATGCCAAAGATCGGCTGCCGTCCCATCAAACGACGAATCGAATCCACGGCATAAGTACACGGCTCGGGATCGCCCGGACCATTCGACAAAAACACTCCATCCGGTTTCAGAGCCAGCACGTCTTCCGAGGGCGTCTGCGCCGGGACCACGGTCACCCGACATCCTTCCCCGCGTAACTTACGTAGTATGTTTTGTTTAATTCCAAAATCATAAGCCACTACATGAAATCGCTCAGGCTCGTCCTTCACCCCCACCACGGCCACCGGTTCATGCGAGCGCTCGCCCACTTCCCACACATAAGGCCGCTTGGTACTAACTTCTTTGGCCAGATCGGTACCATCCATCTTTGGAATCGAGTTTGCCTTGGCGACCAACTTTTCCGCATCGTTCTCGAGGGTTGAAACCACTCCGCGCATTACGCCGTGATCGCGCAGATGCCGCACCAGCGATCGCGTGTCGATATCCGAAAGTACGGGCACTTTGAACTGTTCCAAATATTCTTCGGCCACCTGCGATGACCGCCAGTTGGAGCTTACTTTCGAGAACTCGCGCACGATCAGTCCTTCGATCCACGGGCGAGTGGCTTCGTTGTCTTCGTGATTGGTTCCGTAATTGCCAATCTGTGGGTTGGTCAGGACGACGATTTGTCCTGAGTAGGAAGGATCCGTGAAGATTTCCTGGTAGCCGGTGATGGAAGTATTAAAAACGACTTCGCCGTAGCATTCGCCTTTGGCGCCGTAGCCTTTGCCTCGGAAGACTCGCCCGTCTTCCAGCGCAAGGATAGCTTGCATTCTCGCTCCGATGTGTGGATTTTCAGGATTTTATCAGGGAACGTCGGCAGGACCAAGCATGGAACTCGCGCTAGGTGTGGAAATCACACTAAGAACACGGTTTTGCCGGCGCGCATCTAACGTACTCGCCCCAACTTATCCATTGGCCAATAACCAAACACAGCCTTGCCGTAAATATAGCTTTGGTTCACTGGACCGAAGTCGCGGCTATCGTTCGACATGGAGCGGTGATCTCCGAGCACGAGATAGCAATTCGACGGGACCACCGTTTCCGTGTACGAACGCGAGTCCGCATAGGCAGGCGGAACATAGTTCTCATCCAGCGCCTCGCCGTTCACGTAGACCTGTCCGCCATCGATGCGAATGCGGTCTCCCGCAACTCCAATCACTCGCTTGATATAACTTTTCGAAGGATCACGCGGATAACGGAACACGACAATATCACCGCGCGAAATCGGCTCCAGGCGGTACACGAACTTGTTGACGAAGATTCGCTCCTGGTCTTCGAGCGATGGCATCATGCTGGTGCCTTCCACCTTAACCGGCTGATAGATAAACACGATGATGAAGGCCGAAATGGCCAGTGAAAGAAACAGATCCCGCAACCACACTCCCAAGCCTGGACGCAAACGTACGCCCGCGTCCGCAGTAAGGACCGCTACGGTCTGCGGAGAAGTCGGGCCCGAGCTCGTGCTTGTTTGTGGCGCCTCAGACATGCGATTTCCTATTGTATACAGATCAGGTCTCCCTTGACCCGGTCGCAACCTTATCTCGCCGGATTTCCCTTTCCCATTCGTCCTGGGGAAAAGCAGGTTAAAATATGAAGCTTAGGAGACATATGCCAGCGACTCGAGTCCTTCAGCACAGGTTTGTCCACCGTGCGCTTACTCTCGCCTTGCTTTTGGCGGTTACCCTGACCATGACTTCTCTCTGGGCCGCCCCTGAAGAAGAAGAAAGCGGCATTCCCGCCTACAACGCAGCTCCTCCGCCGAGAGGGACGAAGCTTCCCGCCGTTCTCCTTAAGGATCAGCTTTGGGGAGCGGATGCTCAATATCCCTATCAGACTCATGCATACGAGCTGGCATCGAAGATTCCGGCCGTTCTTCACCAGCAGCCTTGTTATTGCTATTGTGACCGCATGGGCCACAATAGCCTGCACAGCTGCTTTGAGAGCACTCATGGCGCGCGATGCGCCACCTGCCTCAAGGAGCTTTACTATTCTTTCGAGCAGCACAAGGCGGGCAAGACGGCCACTCAGATTCGTGCCGGCATTATCAAAGGCGATTGGAAGCAGATTAATCTGGAGGCGTCTGCCTCGGTGAATGAGTAACCGCACCCCCGGGCAGTTAGGCGTCCCACTGTATTGGCTTGTCTAACTCGGTACGCTCGACTCACCAGAGCTCGGCGACGGATTGCCCTCCAGCCGCCCTTTGAGTAATACTGAAGCATCGAGTTCAATTAAGGAGTCTTATTACGACGAGTACAGGAAAAATTCTCCACATGGCTCAGAAGGCTACCCCCAAGAAGTCATCGATAGCGGACGACCCGCGGGCCTCCCAAGCTCTGCAGAATTACGAATCCGGCTTGCGTGCGTTGCAAGAGCACAAGTTTGACAAAGCCAAGCCCCTGTTCCAGAAGGTTCTCGCCGGAGGAAGCAAGGAACTGAGCGACCGCGCGGCCATCCACCTCCGCATCTGCAATCAACACCTGGAACGTGCGACCACTACCCAATTCAAAACTGTTGAGGAGCATTTCGACTACGCGGTGTCGCTGATGAACGTGGGAGACTACGTCGCTGCCCGCGAGCATATCGAAAAGCTTTTGAAGCAGGCGCCCAAGACTGATTTTGTCGTCTATGGTCTGGCAGCTTTGGATTGTCTTACCGGCCATGTAGAAGACTCACTAAGGCATCTCGACGAGGCGCTTCAACTAAACGCAGCGTTGCGCTATCAGGCGCGCAACGACACGGATTTCCATAATCTGGCTGAAGACCCACGCTTCACCGAGCTTCTGTACCCAGATCCCGCTGCCGATCTTGCTTCGTCGGAAGGCTCCTTCCGGGAAGACGAATCTTTCTAGTCGTGCAATCAGTCGAGACCCGCTCGATGGAGACAAAAATCTCAGAGCTTTTGACGATGGAAAAGACCACGCGCGAGCGCGGTCTCCGGGTTGTCGCCATCGGCGGCGGCACCGGGCTCTCCACTTTGCTCAAAGGACTGAAGCGCTTCGCTCTCACCGCCGCCGAGATGGCTGCGGCAGATCCTGGTGCGCCGATCATCGGCGACCTCTGTGCCGTGGTTACCGTGAGCGACGATGGCGGATCCAGTGGACGCCTGCGCAAGGAGCTCAACATGCTCCCTCCCGGCGATATCCGCAACTGCATTGTTGCTCTGAGTGAGGACGAAGCTTTGCTCTCCCAGCTCTTCCAGCATCGTTTCAACAAGGGTTCCGGCCTCGAGGGGCACAGTTTTGGAAACCTGTTCCTGGCCGCGCTAACTTCCATCACGCATGACTTCTCCGAAGCCGTGCGACTTTCGTCAGAAATCCTGCTGACGCGCGGTCACATCCATCCTGCCACCACCTCAAACATCGAATTGGAAGCGCTGATGGTGGATGGTTCCCGCGTCCGCGGTGAGACCAGGATCACCGCCAGCAAGGTTCGCATAAAAGAGCTTTTCCTTGTTCCCGCGGATGTAGATCCATTGCCGCAGACGCTCGACGCCATCGCGCGCGCCGACATCATCAGCATTGGCCCGGGATCATTGTTTACCAGCCTCATCCCTAATTTACTGGTGCATGGAATTGCCCATGCAATCGTCAACTCTCCGGCCACCAAGGTTTATATTTGCAACTTGATGACCCAGGCCAACGAAAGCCTCGGTCTTACTGCGGCCGACCACATTCGCGCCCTTAACCGCCACGCGGGGCAAAAGATTTTTGATTTTGCCTTGATCAACCGCATGCCTGTTTCCGATGAGCTGAAGTCGAAGTACGCGCTCGAAGGTGCCTGCCCGATTGTTGCCGATCTCGAAGCGATCGAAGCTCTCGGAGTGATCCCCGTCCTGGGCGATTATCTGGACGAGGGTGATGTCGCGCGTCACAACACCGCCAAAGTCGCCAGTGACCTGGTGCATCTACGATCGCAAGAAAGTGGTCCAGGGCACAGAGGTCCATTCGACCGCTCATCTTGAGCGCGGCCATCTCTCTGATTTCCTTGCATCGCTCTTCCCGACTCTCGCCCAAGCCGCTAGAATGTCCATTATGAAATTGGGATTGGCTTCGTCGAAATGTAGAAAGAAAACGGAAATGATCGTGCCGCCGCTGGTTTGCCTTCTCTTGATCTTAGCGATCGCGAGTGTTGCATCCGGGCAGCGAGACAAAGAAGACCCCACTGCGGTTCTGACTTTTCTCGTGATCAAGGAAGACAACGGCAAACCGGTGCGCAACGCGGCCGTGATCATGCATCCGATAGAGACGAGCGGCAAACAAAGCAAGGGCGATCTCGAACTGAAAACCGACGTCGACGGAAAGACCAGCTTTGATGGCATCCCCTACGGCAGGCTGCGTGTGCAGGTGCTAGCTTCCGGATTCCAAACCTTTGGCGAGGATTATGACATAGCCCGTGCCAAGCTGAATTTCACGATCAGGCTCAAGCGTCCGCAGAGCCAGTATTCAGTTTACGAAAACCACAACGGCACGAACCAAGAGAAAAAGGACGACAAGACTCCCGCTCCCACAGATCCAAACGCCAAGCCGCAGTAGCAGGCATTTCAAATTCGACGTTCCAGTCCTCCCACAGCTTATGGCTGAGGATCGGGATTCGCCGCGATCACTGCGTGAATCTTCGTACGAGCGCGAGTAAAATCCTTTTCATGCCCTACCTCTTCAAAACCGAACCCTCCGTATATTCCTTCGCCGACCTCCAGCGCGAAAACATAACGATCTGGGACGGAGTCACCAATCCCGCCGCTCTCAAGAATCTGCGGGGCATGAAGCCGGGCGACCACTTAATCATCTATCACACCGGCGACGAGAAGAGCGCAGTCGGCACTGCAACGGTCGTGTCGGTGGATCCGGCCGATCCCAAGAATCCGCAGATAAAAATCAAGGCCGGCAAGGCACTGCCTAAGGCGGTAACTCTAGCCGAGATGAAGGCGAATAAACAATTCGCCGATTCGCCTTTGGTGCGCCAGGGAAGACTGAGCGTCGTGCCTTTGACCGACGCTCAGTACAAATTTGTAACCGCCTCGTGAGGCAGGTCGCCGGGCTAGAGAGCTCTCGCATCCCGTCGGATGAGCGCGTGATCGACAAAGAAACCAATGCCTACCGCGAGCGGAATTACGCCGAACGTAGCCGCAATCATCGCGTCAGGCTCCTGACGCCCAATCAGGACGAAGGTCACGATATAGCCGATTGCACCGGCAACCAGCAGAATCCCTGACCGACGGGAACGCGCCGCTTCCGAAAGTTCAGGCTGCATCGGCACGTCCACTCCGCGTGCAATCGCCGCCAATCGCTCTTCGCTGCGCAGCTTGCGTACGCGGAAAAACGTGTACATGGCTGCCATCGGTATTCCGAATACCATTACGACCGCCGCCAATCCCACAAAGTTGCCGTCCATAAAGCCTCCCGGTGAGAGCGTGGTCTAGCCGGTCACTCTCATCACTCATAGGTACGAGGCGAAAGAGAAAAAGTTCAAATGGGGTTCATGGATTTTTACAAAACTTTGCAAAGGCTTGGGCATCTCCTAGCAACCTAGGGACGCCTTGGGGGTTCTTAAGGGTTGGGGCGCAAGTTGCCCGGACCCTATAATCAGTCTTCACTCCCTTGCGCTCTCACAAAATCAGACGGGAATGGCAAGAATGAGATCGATAGCGTCGTCCTTCAGTCTTCATCTGGCCGGAAACTCTAGACTCGCATATTCACTGGCCGCTTGTTTCTTCGGATTGCTTTTCGTTGCTCCGATGCTGGCCCAGGAAACGCGTGAAAAGATCGACGTGGATGATGTCTCTCGCAACTACATCTTGCGTCTGCCGAAAGGCTACAACCAGCTGCAACATTATCCGGTCGTGATTCTTTTTCACGGGCGCAATCAGGACGCCGATGATATGGCGAGGCTCACGCTCTTTAACCAATTAGCTGACAAGGAAGGAATTATCACGGTCTACCCCAACGCTGCGCATGGCGAATGGAATACGGGAGTGCGCCCGGAACAAGTTTCACAGATCATGCCGCGACGCGGGGGCGGGGGACGGCGCGGAGGCTGGGGCGGCGGTGGAGGTGGCTACCCGGGCGGCGGTGGAGGATATCCCGGGGGAGGACAGACCGGGGGACAAAATCCTGAGCAAAACAGGAATCGGCCTGAACCCGCCGATGATGTCGCCTTTATCAATCAGGTGCTCGACCAGTTGGCCCTGAAGTATTCCATCGATACGCACCGCATCTATGCCACTGGTCTGGAGGATGGAGGCTTCATGGCGCTGCGCCTCGGTTGCGCGATGGCAGACCGGGTTGCGGCCATCGCCGCGGTAGGCGCAAGCCAGCCTAAGACCATGATTTGTCTGCCTTCGCGCGCCGTGCCGGCGCTTTTTATCGAAGGCACGGACGACCCCATTGTTCCTTACAACGGCGGAACATACAAGCCAGGCCGTTTCCACGTGCTCTCCGCCGAAGATAGCGTCAAAACCTGGGCCAAGTTCGACCGCTGCGGAGAAAAGCCGGCGCCGGAGAAAATTCCGCCTTTGCAAAAAGGTGGCAAGGATACGAAAACCTACACTTACAGCGGTTGCCAAGACAACGCAAAAGTTGTCCTCTACAGCGTGAAAGATGGAGGCAACACGTGGCCTGGCGGCCAGCAGTACATGACGGAAAAAGAGGTTGGCAAAACCAGCAACGCAATCGACGCCAACGAGACTATCTGGAATTTCATGGCTACGAAGAAGATTGCCGGTGAAACCGGCATGGCCAAGTAATGCATTCTTCCCCGAATTAGCGAGATCGCCCGACGCAATCTGGGATGCATTGCTAATCGTTTCCCGCGCCAGCAACTGGTTCAGCGCTAACTTGCGGCAGCGTTTTTAGCGGACGCGCCGTGTGCCAAAGTTCGTATAAGTAGCCGTCGGGGCCGCGAAAATAAGTCCAAGCCTCTGATTCGTCGCCATCGACCGCTGTAATGAACTCGACCCCCCGCGACTCCAACTCCTTCCTGGCCGCGCGCACATCCTCCACCTGAAAGGCCAGAACTGGGCAAGTGTGAAGCCGATAGTAACGACTCTCCGGACCGAAGACCTCGAACAACTGCCCCGAAGGCATCTCAAACTGGGCTAGCCCATCGCCCTCGTAGACGCGTGAAAAGCCCAGGACGTCGGCAAAGAAGCGCGTGGCAGATTTCATGTCGGCAGTACGCACGCCTGCCCATGTGTACCCAAGCACACGCATTGCGGCCTCCTTTTCCCTCCAGCAGTACCGGCTATGCGTCCAACCCTTGACTATTTACTCCAGATTCGCGGGCGCGACCGGATAAAATTTGGCAATCATCCGTCCCGTCATCAGGCCGCCTTCGTACTCCGGAATGACCACTTCGTCCGCGCCCGAATTACGCATGGCTTGCGCATAACGCGATTGCCCGGCCCGCGTGATGATTCGCGCTTTCGGATTTAGCGCCTTGGCTGTGACCGTGATGTAGAGGTTGTCGGCGTCATTGTCAATTACGATGCACACCCCGCGTGCCCTCTCAATTCCCGCGGACTGCAGCACATCTTGCCGCTTGGCGTCGCCCTGGATCGCCAACACTTTTTCTTTCAGCAACTCGCGGCACAAGCTTTCACTGGTCTCAATCAGCACGAAAGGAATCTTGAGGCGGTTTAGCTGGTCCACCACCGTGCGGCCCACCTGCCCGTAGCCACAGATAATGAAATGATCGCGAAGCTTCTCAATGCTAATGTCGTTCACCATCGTTCTCCAGGCCTCCACCCCCTGCCGCTTGAAGATCGTGACTGCTACTCGTTCCGCCACCCAGATTTGAAAGGCGAACACGCCGCAATACACGAAAAAAGAAAAAAGCTTCGTCGAGTTATGTACACGCTTCGGATCGATCGCGTGCGGCTGGATCATCCAGAACAATGCGTCCTGCCAACTCAACCACTCCAGATGCCGGTACACCGTAACACACACCAGACTGAATCCGGCAAACATCACCAACGGCAGCCATAGCCGCCGGACGAACAGGAGCAGGATTCGGAACATGAGGCAGCGATACTACTGCAAGTTCGGGGAGAGAACAACGGGAATGCGGATTCTCAAAAGTTATCAAGCGAATCGATTTCACTTCTGCAAACATAAAAACCCACCTTCCTCTGACCATCGCGAAAGGTGGGTGACCCTGGGCCGTCTGAGTAAGTCACTGGAACAGATTCAGTGTGTTGGTGGCATCATCTACGTAGTAGAGTCCCGGCCCTTCAACTATCAATCCGAACAAGGCACCCGCTCCGGGAGGCATGCCGCTGTTGTCCAAAAGGTCTTCGCTGACCTGATCGCCGCCCGGTGTAATGGTAACCAGGAAACCGTTGTTTCCGTTTGCCGATAGGATGTTGCCGTCCGGCGCGACTGTCAGGCCGAGAGGATCATTGAGGAAAACACCTCGTGTAACTGTCGTTGCTGTTCGCGCGGAGGTAACGCGAGTCACCGGATCTGAGATGGCCGCGATTCGGTTGTTGAGACTATCAGCTACGTACAATGTTTCCGCGTTGCCACTCAGGGCCAGCCCGGTCGGCCCGATTACCAGAGCTGCGGGGTCAGTTCGTTCGGGGAAGCCCGAGCCAATCACTGTGATCGATTGCAAACTCGGCATTGCCCCGAACAAACCATCGAGCGTCAGCCGCACCACCGTTCCACCGTGAACTACTTTTCCGCCGCCAGCGACGGTCCCGTTCAAGACATTCGTGACGAACAGATCCGCCCTGCTTCCGGAATCGAGGGCGGCCATATCCCACGGACCATTGATCAGTGAACCATAGAACGTCTCCGCCACGTTACCGTTGCTGTCCAGCACCAGCAGGCATCCTGCCTGGGCGGTCGCGGAGGTTCCATCCGTGGTTGGTAAGCTGCCGACGATTACCCACCCCGGTCGGAGCACCGCCAACGCCGTCGTCAAGCCCACGCCGCCCGGACAAGGTCCCGGCAGATTCGTGGCATCAATTTGAGCGAATAGAGTACTCGAACCATCGGGCGAGATCTGCACGATCGTTGTGCCTGTACCCTGAAGGTTCGCGCTGTCATTGAAATTGCTGACCAGAATGTTTCCCTTGATCAGGGAACCTTTACTATCTGGCACGCGCGCTACTCCATACGGGTTCAGATCGCCGTTCGCTGGAACGGTGGATGCAACCACGCTGATCCCGCCTGGGTTGCTGAGGTGACTCGTCTGTGCGGTCGCGGGCAAGCCGCAGGCAGCGGACAGCGTTACGACCGCGCCGCAAGCTTTGACTTTGTCAAATACTTTCATGAAATCCTCCTGTAAGTACAAACCTGGGATTGAGGCAGTACGTTGAGATTCCGCATCTGCGCGAGGATGAGTGTGGGACGAACCGGGAAGAAGATTGTCAGGAAATTGTCAATTTCATGTCACTTCTCAAGTTGATCATTCGCGTGGTGGACGGACTTCCATCGCTCAGCGGACGGATTGTCTCAACTCCCGCCGCAGAATTTTTCCTGAGGCCGTTTTAGGGACGACCTCCACAAAATGCACTTCGCGCGGCTGTTTGTAGTGAGTCAGCCGTTCGCCGACGAAAGCGCACAACTCTTCTTCCATCTTCCTACCGGTGACAAAGCCGTCCCGCAGAGCCACAAATGCCACAGGGATTTCCCCCGCCGCCGCATCCGGACGCCCCACTACTCCACACTCCCGCACCGCGGGATGCTCCAGCAAAACGGCTTCCACTTCCGCCGGCGCCACGGGAAATCCTTTGTACTTAATCATCTCCTTGCGGCGATCAACCACCCGGTAAAAGCCTTCGCTATCGCGAGTGACAATATCGCCCGACCAGTACCACCCGTCGCGGAGCACGGCCGCAGTCGCTTCCGGCTCTTTCCAATAACCTTGCATGAATTGCGGACCGCGCATCACCAACTCTCCCGGTTCGCCCGCAGTAACCTCCTCTACATTCGCCGACGCGGCTAGATGCTCAGCCCCAATCACGCGGCACTCCGTCTGCGCCAGAGGATGCCCAATCGAATCCGGCCGGTATCGTTCCGGCTCGAGATATCCCACATGCGTCACCGGCGAGGCTTCCGTCATCCCGTAACCCTGACAAACCAATATGCCGGTCAACTCAGAGAACCTGCGCGGTAATTCCGGAGCCAGAGGCGCAGCTCCGGACTTCACCCAATGCACGTTATGGCTCTTCGGAAACTGCCCTGCCTCCGCCGCCAGGCAGAGCGCGTTCATGGCTGGCGGAACCATGAGCATGGTGGTGATCGATTCGTCCACCATGAGAGAACACACCTGGCCTACATTGAAGCGCGGCATCAGGACGAGCGTCGCTCCCATCATCAGCATCGGGTTGAGAGCCACGTTCAATCCGTAGATGTGATACAGCGGAAGGAAGCAAAGCAGATTGTCCGTCGGCTTCAGCAGCACTGCACTTGGACCCAGCAACTGATAAACGTTAGCGACGAGGTTGTGATGGGTAAGCATTACGCCCTTGGGCAGGCCCGTCGTACCGCTGGAGTAAGGCAACGCCGCCAAGGTTTCTTGCGACCCGTGATCAGGAGTCGGCAGCTTGCCGGTCACAGGCTTCAGCAAATCGGAGAACAGCTCAGTTCCACTTGCCTGCACTCGGGTGCAAAATACTCGCCGCAAATTCGGCAACCCCGCCAGATTGACGCCATCGATATTCGGCGCGCCGGTGATCAGCAAAACCGCTCCCGAATTCTCCAACTGATACCGCACTTCCCGTTCGCGATACGTCGGATTCAGCAGCGTCGGAATCGCCCCCGCCAGCGTCGCCGCATGATAAGCCGCACAAAACTCCCACGAATTCGCTAAGAAGATCGCGACCACTTGCCCCGGCTCTATCCCGGCCGCAACCATCCCTCGCGCCAAAGCTTCCACCGTCTCGCCATATTCCGCATACGTAAGCCGCCGTCCACAGGAGGCATCCACCAGCGCGATCTTCTGCCCATTCCGGCGGCAGGAGTCCAAAATCGCATCATGTACAAAGATGTTATCGGGATTGGCATACAGTTCCGTGCGCAACATGGCGGGATGATTGTAGCGGAAAGGGGCGGGCGTGAGCTGGGGATGCAATTAAGCTCGCGGCACTGCTCGGCCTTCTAATCGATACAACGGCGATTTCTAGACTGCAATGACTCAGCCTCTCAGCCAGTAATTGGCCTTCGCCTACTTCTCATCGCGGTCACAGATGAACACAAACGGGCGTGTGCCAGATAGAGCCCCGAGCCCCTCGTCGGCAGTTGGCTGCTGGCTGGAGAAGACGTATTACAACAGTACTCGGTGCCCATCCCAGGTCACTCGCCCGAGGAAAAATTGGCAACTGATTGCAGCTGAGCCTGGACCTGCGCTTCCCGCGCATTAAGGTGGCCCCCCTCACTTCGAGTCGGTAACCCCTCGCTGGTTGGATCAATCAGCTTCGTCGAGAGACTGAGGAAAAACAATAGCGAGTCCTTTATTGGGCAATTCGCGTAATCCCGTGTCAATCATTGCAACTAGGGGCCGACCATCAACGTTGCCGTGTATGACTGAAAATACTCCGACGTCAGACACGATGTTCGTTCCTGTGTTCAATGAAGCCGAAGGCCTGCGACCGTTACGACGAGAACGATCGCGGATAGAAAGCGCAGCCAGCCGTTAACCATCAATTACCTAACGAAAGATAGTTTTTCAGCCAGCTACCTACTCGGTAAGCTATACCGCAGCCGCTTGCCTTCACCTCCGCTGCAACTGCTGCAAATCCGCCAGCACTTCCTCGCTGTGCCCCTGCGGACTCACCTTCAAGTATACCTTTCTGATCACGCCCGTGGGATCGATCAGGAACGTATTCCGGGCCGCCAGCGTCAGCCCGTTGTACTCCATGGTCGAGCCGTATTTCTGCACCACCGCGTGGTCGGGGTCGGCCAGCAGCTTGAAGTTCAACCCTTCTTTCGTGCAGAAGCTCTTGTGAGAATTCACGTCGTCAACGCTGACACCCACGATCGCGGCATTCTTCGCTGTGTATTTGTCGATGTCACGCTGGAAATTGTGAGCTTCAACCGTGCAGCCCGAAGTGAAATCCTTCGGATAAAAATAGAGAACGACCCACTTCCCCTTGAACTGATCGAGCGATACTTGCGCTCCTTCCTGGCTGGGCAAAGTGAAATCCGGAGCTTGAGTGCCGGCGGTTGGAGGTTGAGGTCGCTCCGCAGCCACTGCGGAAACCATAGCCATCACCAATGTCAGGGAAAGTACCAGGAGAGTTTTCATGATGCTCCTTTCAAACTAAGATCTAGGATAAATGAAGACCGCGGCACCTTGGCAAGCTACCGAGATGCAAACCGCTCGGACCACCGAATCCTCCCGGTCACTTGCACCAGCACAAACAAAGTAATGATCGCGATGATCATGATCGCAAGGCCCGTGATCCAGAAAAACGCATACGAGAACAGCACCAGATAAATTAATTGCGCTGTGCCCGCCTCGAACGCGGCAAACCGCAGTCCTACGACCAACCGCAGGTAGGTCACTTCCAAAGTCACGGAAACCAGCGATGCCAGCACCATCGCTGCGTGAATCGAAATGTGGTCCACGAGATAAGCCAGCAGGAGATGGAAGGCGAAAAACGCCGGCGCCAGGAAAAAGTAGTTCATGGGATGCAGATCGATCTTGCGCAGCGTGGTGATGATGAAGATCAGAAAGAAAAAGAATAACGATACCGGCGCGGCGTAGCTGATATCGCCCGCGAGCGGGCCGGGTTGCAATTTCGCAGGCATTGTCACGCCGATCTGGAAGCCCGAAACCAGGTTGGAATACTGCCATGTCGATTGCCAACCCCCAGCAATCGGCTGCATGGAGGTGGGGAAAAAAGCGTGTCGTCAGCGAAGTCGATGTCCCGGGAATTGGTTTGCATGGTAAGCATGAAATCCCGAGCCTGTGCGACTCCAGCGCCCAGCTGGTACCGCCAACAATCCATCCCTGCGAACGATATGCGACATGGAGGGCCACAGTTTGTCCCGGAGCTAGCGTGGCGTGCCCTGCTCGTCTTTCGAGAGTGCCACAGCCTGATCGTTCACCTTCATTTGGAGCCCATCGCAGACGGCTTTCTGCGCCGGAAATTTCATCCGGAAATCTACCGTCTGCGCTTCCGCGCTGTCGTTGCGGAAGGTATAGTCTCCGGCGAAATCCACCGCGTACGTGCTGTACCATAGCAGTCCTTTCTGCCGGGGCGTGCGCTGAAACGATCACGCGAATGCGGCTTGCTTTCACCGGCAGAAATGTCTGGCGGTGCACCGTCCGGCTGTGAACCACCACTTTGCCGTTCTCCACCGTGGTCGAGTTCCCGACGTCATTAACAAAATTAGGTTGCCGTCGACGGGGGACTGCTGCTGCGAAAGTGCCCCAGGTAGAAGCCACGTGGCCCTGCAATTGTTCACTGCTGCCGAAGGTACGGGGAAAGATGATCGCGCTCAAAATCGCCCAGGTGATGGCGGTGCACACGAAAATGAAGACCAGTGCAAGAATTTGTCGCGGCAAAGATTTTCACCGCTAGTCATAGGTCCACTCCGTTTCCTTGCAAGGAGATTGCCGCAGCACACGCGTTGAGAGTAAGAACGTTTGGGTTACTTCACTGGAAGGAATGTGTCAACCGAGACACGCATGAGTCTTGAAATACACGAATATCGCACGAGGGTGCAAAATGGCTTTAACTTGCCAGCTTCCTCAAAAATTCCTTTTCGTCCATGTGATATTTGAAGGCCTTGCGCCCATCGATGAACACGACTGGCACTTCGTCATTGAACTGTCGCCGAAGCTCGCTGTCGGCATCTACGTCCACTTCGTGCCAGGTGAAACCGCCGCGGCGGGAGAGTTTCACAAGGCTTTCCTTCACCACTTCGCACAGGTGACAGCCTTTGCGGGAATAAATCACGACTTGGCGCGACTCTGGCACGCCGCGATTGTACCTTTGCCGCATGACCCTATTTCAAGGAAAAAAAAAATCGGAGCCCCGAGTCCGAGTGGCCCTCCCGGTTTGGCACCAAGCTCAGGAGTAGAATCCGAAAATGGTCGCTTCCGATTCCAAGCCTTTGCGCGGCAAAGCATGCCTCATTACCGGTGGTTCCCGCCGTCTGGGACGCGCTTCCGCGCTCGCGCTCGCCCAAGCGGGGGCTGACGTCGCCATCACGTTTCGCACTTCCGCAAGCGAAGCACAGCACACGGTGGTCGATCTTTCCAGCTTTGGGGTTCGGGCCTTTGCCCTTCGCTGCGACGTGACCGACGAGACCAGCGTTAAATCCATGATGAAAGACGCGGGACGCGAACTCGGCCGCATCGATGTGCTCGTCAACAACGCCGCCAACTATGCAACCGCCGACTTCGAGCGCCTCACCGTGCGCCAGTGGGACGCGATCTTCGCTTCGAATACTCGCGGACCATTCCTGGTTTCGCGCGAAGCGTTGAAATGGATGCGTCGAAAGCGACCTGGGTCGAAGCTCTCGGGGCGAATTGAAGCACGCATCATCCACATGGGTTCTCTCGGCGGGCTTCGCCCATGGGCGACGCATGCGCATTATTGCTCATCGAAAGCCGCTCTGCACATGCTCACTAAGGTCATGGCGAAGGCTCTGGCGCCAGAGATCGCGGTCAACGCAGTGGCTCCCGGCATGATCGATCTCGGTGAAAAATCCGCTGCACCCTTTATGCGCCGCATGGCCCAACAAACTCCCATGCAGCGCAATGGACGCGATGATGAGATCGCCGCCGCCGTCCTCTTTTTCGCTACCGCGCCGCAATTCGTCACCGGGCAAATTCTGGCCGTCGACGGGGGCTTAGGCCTATGAACTTCGGGCTCGGAAACTGTTCCCGGGAATCCGGATCGTATCTTCTGCGCCAAGCGAGCGCGGCGATATATTGGGATAGATGATGAAATCCAACCGCCATAAGTCTGCCCGCAAAACGTCCGTGCCGCGCGTTGCCGTTGCGATCATGGCCGCCGGCAAAGGTACGCGCCTGAAGTCCCAGCTGCCGAAAGTGTTGCATGAAGTCGGCGGCAAGCCACTGCTGGCGCACGTCGTCGCCGCGGCCACGCGAGTGGTGCCGCCAAGCGATGTCTTCGCGATTATCGGGCACGAAGCCGAGCGCGTCCGCTCCGTCCTCGCCTCAACTGGCGTGAAATTCGTCCTGCAATTTGAGCAGCGCGGCACCGGCCACGCTTTGATGGTCGCGCAATCGCCGCTTGCTGACTACGACCACGTCATCGTTCTCTCCGGCGACGCCCCACAGATCACTCCTCAAACCATTGCTCAGTTGCTCAACTTCCATCTCGACCGGCAAGCTGCGATGACCTTACTCAGCGCTGATCTCGAGCATCCGACCGGATACGGTCGCGTTGTCCGCAAGAGCGCCCGCAGTGCCGAAGTGCAGGCGATTGTCGAGGACAAATCGGCCAGCCCCACTCAAAAGAAGATTCATGAGATCAATGCCGGCTTCTACGCTTTTGCTGTGCCGCAATTGTTCGAAAACATCACAAGACTTTCCACCGCCAATCCACACGCTGAGTATTACCTCACCGATATGGCCCAGGTTCTGCGCCGGGCCGGTCATCGCGTGGTTGTTTGGAAGACAGAAAATTCCGCGGAGGTTCTTGGCGCCAATACGCGTGTCGAACTCTCGTTTATTGACTATCAGATGCGCATGCGCAAGTGCCACGAACTGATGGTGGAGGGCGTGACCATCTTCTATCCATCGACGTGCGTGATCGATAGCGATGTCGAGATCGCCGCTGATACGGTGATCGAACCTTTCGTGCAGATTTGCGGGCGATCACGCATCGGCACGGGGTGCCGCATTCGCTCCTACTCGCTCATTCGCGATTCCGAGATCAATGAAGGCGTTCTCATTCGCCCCGGCTGCATTTTGGAGGAAGCTCGCATCGGACCCAGAGCGGTCATCGGACCCTATTCTCATCTGCGCCCCGGCAGCGAAATCGGAGAATCCGCGCATGTCGGCAATTTTGTAGAGACCAAGAAGATCAAGTTGGGCAAAGGATCGAAAGCGAACCACCTAACTTATCTCGGGGATGCCGAAATCGGCGCCGGCGTCAACATCGGCGCCGGAACCATCACCTGCAACTACGACGGCGTTCACAAGCACACTACCGTCATTGAGGATGGGGTATTCATCGGCAGCGACAGCACTCTGGTCGCGCCCGTCCGCGTGGGCAAAGGCGCCTACGTCGCCGCCGCCTCCTGCATCACCGAAGACGTGCCGGACGATGCACTGGCGCTCGGCCGCGCCCGCCAGATTACGAAGGAAGGCTGGGCGAGCGAGAAGCGTGTCGCGCGACAGTTAAAGTGAAAGCACCGCCGAACCACAAAGAAATCTATCAAAAAGAAAGAGCGGATTCCCTTCGTGTCTCAGTGCCTCCGTGGCGGTTTTATTTGCCTTAGCGGGAAACGGCCGCGAACAGCTCCGAATGCATGATCGACTGAAATTGCTGGTCGCTCGACTTGAAATGGAAATTCACATCGGAGCCGTCGGAGTCAACGCTGGTGTTATCCATCGCCACTTTTTCCGGCGCACTGGCGCTCATTTTCTTGTAGAGCAGACCCGCCTTCACCAACGAAGACAAAGTCGCCGCACTCATGGAGTCGGAGGAAACCACAGTCAGATCGAAATTCACTCCCCCGTTGAAGTTCATGGTGTAACGCGATCCTAGGAGCCGCTTCTTGATGGTGTCATAGTCGGCGACCTTCGCCGCATCGCCCAGCGCCGACCTCATCACGTTCTGCGTTCCCAGTTGATCCAGAATGCTCCACACCGGGGACGAGTCCACGCTCGACATCAGGTCGGCCATCGTCTGGTTGGTGTCCAGACCCAGAAGCTCGCCATCGCGGGTATCGAGCGCAATCTTAACCGCAGAGATTTCACCGAACAGCAGCGTGCTGTCATCCAGAAAACACATGACCATACCGCCATCCATCGGGTAAATGTTCGCGTTGCGATACTTGGTCGGCTTAATCTTCTGCAGCGTCATCTTCTTGAGCACAACCTTCATCGCAAAAGGCCCCGCCGCGACCCCAACGCCCTTGATTCCCTGTTTCGCTGTCCGAAACGAAGCAAACGCCAACGAGTCGACATCCTTGTCGGGATCAATCCCCACGCCTTTCAGCGCCGCCTCAAATTGCTTCAAGTTATCTGGCAGCACTTGCTGCTTAAGTTGCATCGCGGTCGGCGAGTCCTTCAGCGTTCGGTAATCGACGGAAATCAACTGCTGCAAGTCCGCGGGAACAACCGCGCGGGCCGATGAATTCAGCGGCATTGCATTCGCGACGCTCAGCAATACCGTGACCAGCACGAAAGAACCCAGACAAACCTTGACGGTTTTCATAACTCTGACGAACCTCATAAATTTACCTAAATGGTGAACGGAATACTTCCTACAACTTGCAAATTAGATGCTGCTTCAAGCTTTCCTGTTATCTCGATTACCTATTCTAAGCCTGCCAGTTGTTTTCTTGCACAGCCGAAGGTGCTAGACCTGTGATCATTCTTGATCCCTCTTGCTTGATCCCTCCTGTTTGGTCCTTTCTGGAAAGGGACTACTTTTTCGCTGTTGAATGGCTATTGTACGTTGCCTAACATTTATCTGCCCGGTAGCGTAATTTCGCTGTAAGATAAATCTCGACCCAGCCACTATTCCCACGCACTCCTGGGCGTTAGATTCCATCGCTTCAGAAACAGGGGACTATTGAAAATTCTACTTTATAACCCCGACAACGGGGTTACGCGCAACTTCATGCCGCACCTTTGGATGTTCCTTCTGCAATCCCTCACTCCCGCAGGCCATGAAGTTATGCTGATCGATGGCAACGCCCAGCCCATGGACGAAGCTGGCATCGCGCGCCATGTTCTCCAGCACAAGATCGATCTGGTCGGCATCGGAGCCATGACCAGAATGATTGCCAAGGCTTATCGCATGGCGGATGCGGTCCGCGCCGTCGGCGTCCCGGTCGTGATGGGTGGCCCTCACGTCACGGAGATGGCAGATGAGGCTCTCGGCCGCGACGGCGGTCCACGTCACGCCGATGCCGTCGCTTTGGGCGAGGCCGATGAGACATGGCCGTTGATCGTACAAGATGCGGCCCGCGGAGAATTAAAAGATATCTACTCCCCTGTTGATGCTTCCGGCAAAGAAGTCAAGCCCTCGCTCAAACACTATCCCGTCATTCCCTGGGACACGATCGACCTCCATCAGTTTAATCTTGTGCCTGACTCGGCTAAACGATGGCTGCAGAAAATCGGCGAAGGCTGGGGAACATTCCGCATCGTTCCTGTCGAGTCGGGACGAGGTTGTCCCTACGGTTGTGAGTTCTGCACTGTCACTGGATTTTTCGGTGACTCGATCCGCTTTCGCACCAATGAAAGCGTGGTCAACGAACTGCTGTTGCTCAAGGCTCGCGCCAGAAAAGAGCGTGGACAAATTGCCGTCTTCTTCATTGACGATAATTTCGCCATCAACCTCAAACGCACAAAATCTCTACTGCGCGATATTATCGCCGCGGGTGCTCAAGTAAATTGGGTAGCACAAATCAGTGCCAATCTCCTGCGCGATCAGGAACTCGTCGACCTTATCTCGGCGTCGGGCGGGAAATGGGTCTTCATCGGCATGGAGTCGATCGATCCTGCCAATCTGAAGGACATGAATAAGGGCTTCAATAAGCCGGAAGAATATGCCGCGGTCCTGCAGCGCCTGGCCCAGCGCAACGTCTACGCCATCACATCATTCATCTTCGGCATGGACAATGACACCGTCGGCTCAGCCGAACGCACCCTGGTGCAAATCCGAAGCTGGCCGCCCGGGCTGCCCATCTTCGGGCTGCTCACTCCCCTGCCGGGCACTCCGCTTTATAAGCGTCTCGATGTCGCCGGCCGGCTGACTCGCCCCAAGCACTGGCAGGAATTCATCCCATTTGCCATGGCTCACACCCCGCTCAAAATGACCATCGACGAAGCCCACGCGGAAGTGAACTACGGCTGGTCTGATAGCTACGGGCCGGGAGCAATTGCTCAAGCTGTGGATGCGCTCAATGACCAGCCTTTGGGCTATCGCGTCAACATTTTGATCGCGCGCCTCTGCTTCCGTGGAATCTATTTCCCCATGCTGGGGCGCTTCGCATGGTGGAAAGTGATTTCGGAAAATCGTCGGACCATCTTCAAGCTCGCTCGCCAGGGGATGCAAGCCTGGTGGGAATCTCGATCCAGAACCGAAGCGGCGCCAGCCACCAGCGCGGGGGACTAACATTATTGATTCAAGTGGCCGCAAACGACTAATGTGCGAGGCACAGGTTCGTATGCCGCCTTCAAACCAGTCGCGGGGTCATCGTCCCAGCCGACTGGCTCTGTTTTGAACTTCCGCCACGAAAGTCTGATCCTTCATCGAGGCCAAATTAATCTCCACATTCGCCAGCGCCCCGCTGATGGCTGCGCGCGCCAGAGCTTGCGCCGTTTTCAAATCGGACTTCATGCTAGGATTCGAAATCCCTTCCAGACTGGCCGCGATTCCTGCCACCTCTTGCGCCTTTTCGGCTACACCCAGCGGAACCTTCGTCGCCTCCTTCAAACCGGCTTGGATTAGTTCCTCGCCTCCTTGTGCGCTCAAAGTCTTCGCCAACTTGTAGCTCTTCCTCACAGCGTTGTAAGACTCAGCGTCCGCATCAATCGCCGCCTTCAACTCTTCTCGCAGCGGGCTCAACCTCGCGATTACCGCGCTCAATTGCGCTTCGTATTGCATATACGCTTTCTTCCCCCGCGACATTGATGCCACCATCGAAGCCAGTCCCGCCGCCATCGCACCCGCCGCCGCCGCCGCACTGCCGCCACCGGGCGTCGCCGTAGGCGCAGCGAGTTGCTCAACAAATGGTTCAACGCTGGCCCTTAACCCGCCCACTGCAGTTTTCCCGCTCATCACCGCAGCCAACCGGTTCTCCAGAATTAAAGAGGAATCAAAATTCTCTACCTGCAAGAACCACTCCGCCGCCTGTTCCAGCGCCTTCTTCGGAACCAGTCCCACGATCTCGCTGGATCCCGGCATCACGCCATATCGCGCCGCCTCGCGCCTCACCATTTCAAAAACGCGATGCACCGGCGTCTGCTCAAAATCCGTTAGATTCATCGAGACCTGTGCCAACCCCCGCACCAGAAAACCAGCGCCTTTCACAAATCGCATTCCGCCATTCGAAAACCGCACAGCCTTCGCAATCTTCTTCGCGATCTCCACATCTGGCGTGTTCAAGAACACGTTGTAAGCAATCAGAAACTTCCGCGCGCCAACCACGGTTGCGCCCGCCGTCGAATGCAGCCTCGCCTCGCCGAAGTCCGGCCGCCGCGCCGCATGGGTCGCAATCTCCTCGCGAATCCCTTCAAACTGACCCCGGCGGATGTTCTCCAGATTCTGCCGTTCTGGCGTTGCCGCAGCGGCTTCATACAAGTAAACCGGAATTTGATACCTCTTCCAGATCTCTTCCCCCACGTGTCGCGCCATGGCAACGCAGTCTTCGATCGTCACGCCATCGATCGGGATGAACGGCACCACATCGGTCGCTCCCATCCGCGGATGCGCCCCTTTATGCACATTCAGGTCGATCAACTCCGAAGCCTTCCCGACGCCGCGAATCGCGGCCTCCTGGATCGCTTCCCGCTCGCCCACCAAAGTAATCACACTCCGGTTGTGGTCGGCATCCATCTCGCGGTCCAGCAGGTAGACTCCATCCATCTTCATGGCGGCAACGATGGCGTCAACTTTGCTCTGGTCGCATCCCTCGGAAAAATTCGGCACACACTCCACTAGCGTTGACATAAGTGAGAAGAATAGCTGCCGTGATTCAAAGCCGCAAGGTGACTGTCGCCCGAGCTGAGAGAACTCAATCGGACGAGAATGCTTATCGCGTGGACGGGTTTACTGACCTTTCCAAAACTTACCCACCCCCAGCCGCACCTGCACCGTATTCAACCCCGGGTTGTAATCGCCCAGCCCGGCATTCGATATGTGCAGATAGCGTACTTCCACACTCCAGTTATATTTTTCCCCAAGGATATGCGTCCCGAAAGCTGCGCTGGGGGTGAAATTCACGTTGTTCGTGTAGGTAGGAACGTTGTGGTTGCTGAACAGCGTTCCGCCACTCAACTCCAGATAGGGGGAAAACCGCCCGCGACGCTCAAAATTCCACTTCAACCCCAGGGCATTAAATCCCCACCCATAAGCGATATTCGCTGGCTGAAAAATCAGATACACCGGCACTAGATCCACTGCGTACTCAAACCGTCCCCGCAAAATTCCCGGCCAGTGCGGTCCCGTAATCACCCAACCGTAGCGCATGCCGGCATCAAAAGCTTCTGTGAGCGAGGTCCCGCCCGGCACTGAGTGTCCGCCCCCCGCCCAGACTTGTACCTCGTTTCCCCCCTCTTCCGGCCCCTGTGTCCACCCAAATCTCGTGGCTGCGAGTAAGAAAATTGGCGTCAAGAAAAGGAAAAGACAGAACGTCTTCATTCGAATCATGTCATCGAGGTTGCCCCACTCCCGTTGATTTTGCAAGCGCACTTGCTTCCCTCGAACACCGCTTCCTGCGCTCCTTGCGAGCTGTCGTCCCCTGCGAGGTTAGCCTCGGCAAAGGCGCAGCACCCGCTGTGATCTACGTCACAGCCGCCTCTCTAGCTGCGCTTTATTATCAACCTGAACTTAATTGTCGGTTCATCGGAGGCTCCGATGTCCACATCGATGTCAAAATCGGTTTCTGGCTTTGCACTTTTCGTTCCCCTGATATTTGTTTTCCAAGTGCTGGTTTTCGCACAGGAGACTCAACCCGCCGCCCCGAAGGCGACGGCCTCCTCTTACGCGGACGTTCCGGCGGAGGCTGCCAAGCAGCCCAATCCCGTCAAGTCTTCGCCCGAATCTCTTACCCGCGCCAAGAAATGGTGGACCCTTGATTGCGCCATGTGCCATGGCAAAGACGGCGACGGAAAAGGCAGTGTCGCCGCCGACATGAAACTGAAGGTCGCCGACCTCACCGATCCCAGCACTCTGAAAGATCGTACCGACGGTGAGATTTTCTACGTCATAAAGAATGGCCATCAAGACATGCCGCCCGAAGGTAACCGCATCAAGGCCGAAGACGGATGGGATCTCGTCAACTACGTACGCTCGTTGTCGAAGCCGAAGTAAGGGCGGTGGGATGTGTGGGGTGGACACTCCTGTCCGCTTGCCATTGAGTTTGGTTTTTTCGGACTCTGGGGGTGGTTTCGAGCTGCGCGTAACCAGTTCGGTGAAATAAAAAAGCACGGCTCTTAAGCCGCGCCTGCACGCCCAAAAAAATTCCCGCTAAGCCACGCGATTCCGCCGTCCGCCCTTTTCCCACCACACCGCGGGATCCTCCGGCCGGTTCAGCATCTGCGACAATTCCTTCTTGATCTCAGCCAAGCGGTTGGCGCGCATCTCCACCGCTGACTGGTCAATCTGGCTGTCCGCGCTCTTGCTGGACCTCTGAGCGTTCATGTTCCGTAAATCCGTGATTTCCTGACGAAGACTGGAGAGATGTTCCAAGATGTATGGCATAGTTTCAATCTTACCCCAGATTGCTGGAACCACCGCATTTTTTGTGCACGATCCGTGTGGGACAGAGACGACTGGCCGTCGGTTTTGACTTTCAAATTGGTCCTTTGCCCTTTTTCCCCAGCTTCGTTCGGTTTGCGGCCGATTAAGGTTGTGCCAAACCCTGCGAGCCCGGCCCCTTGACAAATCTCCACTCAAGTCCGTAGAATTAGCACTCAGTAGGTGAGACTGCTAATAGTCCTCCGAAATCCCAACTAATTCATAGGTTTACGTAAGATCAACCCTTCTACACAACTTTTGAAAGGAGTTGCAACCATGGCGAAATTCAGCCCACTGCATGATCGCATCTTGGTACGTCGCGTGGAGGAAGCTTCCACCACTCGAGGCGGAATCATCATTCCCGACAGCGCAAAAGACAAACCGCAAGAGGGCATCGTGGTTTCTACCGGCAAAGGCCGCACCAACGATGAAGGCAAAACGTTCCCTCTGGCAGTTCATGAGGACGACCGCATCCTGTTTGGCAAATACTCCGGCACCGAGATCAAAATCGATGGTGAAGACTTCATCATCATGAAAGAAGACGAGGTGCTCGGCATTCTCACCGGCGCCGCAGCGCCGGCCAAGAAGGAACTCGCTGGCTCGAAGCGATAGGGGAAGGTCGCGTCGCGCTTTATTGTCACCCCGCTTCGCGGGCTGACGCGCGGTCGCTTCCTCAGGTCCTTCGCGACGCACGAAACGCGTTGTTCAGGATGAACAAACGAAATTCTTGAAATTCATTAGGAGAAAAAAAATGGCAAAACAAATCGTACATGGAGAAGAGTCCCGCCAGGCAATCCTGCGCGGCGTCAATCTTCTGGCCGACGCTGTAAAAGTCACACTCGGCCCCAAGGGTCGCAACGTTGTCATCGAAAAGAAATTCGGTTCGCCGACCATCACCAAAGACGGCGTGACCGTTGCAAAAGAAATCGAACTGAAGGACGGCCTCGAGAACATGGGCGCCCAGATGGTTCGCGAAGTTGCCAGCAAGACTTCTGACGTAGCCGGCGATGGAACCACTACCGCGACCGTTCTCGCGCAGGCGATTTATCGCGAAGGCGTGAAGACCGTTGCTGCTGGCGCGAATCCGATGGCGATGAAGCGCGGCATCGAGAAGGCTGTCTCGGTCGTCTGCGGTGCCTTCGACAAGAAAACCGGCGAACGCGCCAAGGGCGAACTCGACAAATTCTCCAAGCCCGTCTCCGGCGAAATGATCGCGCAGGTCGGCACCATTTCGGCGAACAACGATGAGACCATTGGACACATCATTGCCGAAGCTATGAAGAAGGTCGGCAAGGACGGTGTTATCACCGTAGAAGAGTCGAAGACGTTGGAGACGCAGTTGGAAGTGGTCGAGGGAATGCAGTTCGACCGCGGCTATCTATCTCCTTACTTCGTTACCGACCCGGAGCGCATGGAAGTTGCGCTTGAGAATGCTTACATCCTGATCAATGAGAAGAAGATCAGCTCGATGAAGGATCTGCTTCCGCTGCTCGAGCAGATTGCGAAGAGCGGCAAGCCGTTGCTCATCATCGCAGAAGATGTTGAAGGCGAAGCGCTCGCTACGCTCGTCGTCAACAAGCTGCGTGGCACGCTGCAAGTCGCGGCCGTTAAGGCCCCCGGCTTCGGCGATCGTCGCAAGGCGATGCTGCAGGATATCGCGATCCTCACCGGCGGCAAGGCCATCACGGAAGACTTGGGCATCAAGCTGGAGAACGTGCAGATTGGCGATCTCGGTCAGGCCAAGAAGATCACCATCGACAAGGACAACACGACCTTGGTCGAAGGCAAGGGCAAGCACGGTGACATCGAAGGCCGTGTGAAGGAAATTCGCAGCCAGATTGACAAAACCACCAGCGACTATGACCGCGAGAAGCTGCAGGAGCGGTTGGCCAAGCTGGTCGGTGGCGTAGCCGTAATCAAAGTCGGCGCCGCAACCGAAACCGAAATGAAGGAAAAGAAAGCCCGCGTCGAAGACGCCATGCATGCAACCCGCGCAGCCGTGGAAGAAGGAATTGTCCCGGGCGGCGGAGTGGCACTGGCCCGTTGCGGCGCGGCGCTCGACAAGCTGAAGGTGGAAGATCCGGATGAACAGATCGGGATCAACATCGTGAAGCGCGCCCTGCAGGAGCCGCTGCGCCAGATCGTCGAAAACGCCGGCCAAGAAGGCGCGGTCGTGCTCGGCAAGGTGCTCGACTCCAAGGACGCCAACTACGGCTTCAATGCCTTGAACGACGAGTATGAGGACCTGGTCAAGGCAGGCGTGCTCGATCCGACGAAGGTCGTGCGCACTGCGCTGACCAATGCTGGATCGATTGCGGCGTTGATGCTGACCACCGAAGCCCTGGTCGCGGAGATTCCGGAAAAGAAGGAAGCTCCCATGCCGGGCGGACACGGCGGTGGCGGCATGGAAGGCATGTACTAAGAACAGCCGCTAACTTCTAGCTGGCTTCGATCAAAGGCCCTGCTCGCGAGAGCGGGGCTTTTTTTGTTCCGAATCGTGCATCGGGCGCGAGCTACATTAACGTGAGCGCTTTTGCTGCGAGATTAAGGGCGTCGGTTAGTCCTGAAGATTGGGGCAAGCCGCCCTGGGCAAGATCTCTGGTGCCGCCGCCGCGTCCGCCTAGCGGGCTCATGATTTGTTTCAGCAGGGCCGCCATGTCGTGGGGCTGACCGACGGATTGGGCAAAGACGAGCGCGGGCTGCGACGATTCGATGGCGAGTAGGGCGACGGCAGCGGGAGATTGGCGCGTGAGTTTCTGGGCGAGAAGCTTGACGTAAGCGAGGTCGCGGTCGGAAAAAGTGCGCACGATTATTTTGCGGCCGTTGGTTTCAGGAGTCTCGGCGAGCAACGTCGCGGCTTGCGCGGCGGCGAGTTCCTCCAGCGATTGCTCGCGTTGCTTGCGCAGCGCTTTGATTTCCTCCAGAGCCTTGCGGGCTTGCCGCGGAATGTCGTAGATGTGCGAAGAAAACAGCGCCGCGGTTTCCGTGAGCGTGAAAAAATCGCGGCGGGCGGTGGCGGCGGCACGCTGCCCGGCAACGAATTCGACGCGGTATCCCAGACGCACTTTTTCGGACTTGCGCAGTAGAACGCCGCCAATCTGGCCGGTCTGAGCGACGTGGGTGCCTCCACAGGCACAGAGGTCAAGGTCGCGAATGTCGATGAGGCGAAGCTGGCCGCGCTCGGCAGGGGGAAGTTTGCGTAGGCCCAGCTTTCCCGCTTCGTCGAGTGTGACGAAGCGGATGTCGACTGGACGGTTCTCCAGAACGATTTCATTGGCGAGGCGCTCGGCGGCTTCGATCTGATCTGCAGTAAGCGAGGGCGTGTCGAGATCGATGGAGCAGTAATCGTCGGCCATGTGGAAGGAGACGGTTGGCATCTTGAACAGGCGGACGAAGGCGGCGGAGAGTACATGCTGGGCGGAGTGTTGCTGCATGTGATCGCGGCGGCGGGCGGCGTCAACCTCGCCGTGGATGCGGCTTCGGGGCTGAAGATCTTTTGCGGGAGCTTCGAGATAGTGGATGACCTTGCCGTCCTCAAAGTCGGCGACTTCGGTGACGCGGAACTTGACGTCAGAATTCTCGGATGCGATCCAGCCGGTGTCGTGGATCTGGCCGCCGCTCGTTGGGTAGAACGCCGTGCGGTCCAGAATGAGTGCGGGCCGCGGGGTTTCGATGATTGCTCGGACTTCGGCATCGAAGCCGTAAAGAGTGGAATCGTGATAGTAGAGACGGTCGGTCATCGGAGGTGTAATTTTACTTGAGAAGGCCCGGCCGAGCGTTATTAGGTCGGTAAGCGAGAACATCAAGCTCCTAACCACAGGGATCACAGGGGTGCACGAGTAAAACTCAAGCGCTGCAAGTTTAGGTTGGATGTTATCTTGGGTGTTTGCACGTGCAGCACAAATCAATTTATGGACGTTCTCCAGGAGCTATTTGAGCGGCGATTTCGGACTCCGGCGACGCAGATACAGGCGTTGCAGGGGGAACTGGGCGGGTCGGGGCGAAAGATTATCCGCCTGGCCAACGGCCCGGTCAGCGCGATCGGCATTCTATATGGAGTGCGTGAAGAAAACATCTCATTCCTCACATTCTCCAGGCACTTTCGCGAGCACGGGTTGCCGGTGCCTGAGATTTACGCGGAAGATCTCGATCGAGGCGCTTATCTCGAAGAAGACTTCGGGGATACGACTCTGTTTGAGTTTCTATCGAAGAATCGCGAGGGGGAGAAGATTGCGCCGGCGGCGGTGGAAGCGTATCGCAAGGTGGTGGCTGTGTTGCCCCGTTTTCAAGTGGAGGCTGGGCGCGATTTAAACTACAGCGTTTGTTACCCGCGTGGAAGTTTTGACCGGCAGTCCATTGCGTGGGATCTGAATTATTTCAAATATTACTTTCTGCGGCTGGCCGGGATACCCTTCAACGAACAAGCGCTGGAAGACGACTTCGACAGTTTGACCAATTTTCTCTTGAGCGCGGATCACGATTATTTTATGTATCGGGATTTTCAGTCGCGCAACGTCATGCTGCAGAACGGTGAGCCGTTTTTCTTGGATTATCAGGGGGGGCGCAAAGGTGCGTTGCAATATGACATCGCTTCCCTACTCTACGATGCCAAGGCCGATCTGCCGCCGCAGTTGCGCCCGCAATTGCTCGATCTTTATATCGAAAGACTCGGCCATTTTGTGAAGATCGACCGCGAAGAATTTTTGCATTACTTCTACGCGTACGTTTACGTTCGCATTCTTCAAGCTCTGGGCGCTTACGGGTTTCGCGGATTTTATGAGCGCAAGGCGCATTTCCTGCAGAGCGTGCCGTACGCGCTGAAAAACGTGCGCTGGCTGCTGCACAACGTTAAGCTGCCGATCGCGCTGCCGACGTTGATGGAAGCATTCAACAGCATGCTGGCCTCGGAGAAACTGCAGGGACTCGCCTCCGAGGCGGATAACCTGACAGTTCGGATTCTAAGTTTTTCATTCCATCGGGGCATGCCGAAGGACGACAGCGGACATGGTGGCGGGTTCGTTTTCGATGGCCGTGGCTTGCCCAATCCTGGCCGGGAAGAGCGATTCAAAACGCTCACGGGCAAAGACGCCCCGGTGATCGAATATCTGAATCAGCAGGAGGACGTACACCAGTTTCTGGCAAGTGTGCTGTCGCTGGTGGATGCCAGCGTGAACGAGTATCAGCGAAGAGGATTCAAGAGCTTGATGGTGTCTTTCGGCTGCACCGGCGGCCAACATCGCTCCGTTTTTCTGGCGGAGCAACTAGCGAAGCGGTTGCGCGGACGAAACGGGGTGGAGGTAGTGCTGCGGCATCGCGAGTTGGAGAATCGAGCGCAATGAAGGCGATGATCCTGGCAGCTGGACTGGGTACGCGCTTGCGGCCGCTTACGAATGATCGTCCGAAGGCACTAGTGGAAGTGGGCGGGCGCACGCTTTTGGAGATCACGCTTTCCCGCTTGCGCTCGTTTGGCATTCAAGACGTGATTGTGAATGTGCATCACTTCGCCGACATGATCGTCGACTATCTGAAAGCGAACAATAACTTCGAGATGCGCATTGCAGTTTCGCGCGAGGAAGTCCTGCTCGATACCGGCGGCGGCTTGAAGAAGGCTGCCTGGTTTTTGGCCGAAGAATCAAGAGAACGAGACGAGCCCTTCATTCTGCACAATGTCGACGTCATCAGCACCGTTGACCTCGGACGCATGTTGGAGTTTCATAATGAACGGCAGGCTCTGGCGACGCTGGCAGTGCAGCAGCGTGAGACTAATCGCTACCTTCTCTTCGATGAGCAGCATCGGCTATGTGGACGACGGACGGGACACGATGGGCCACTTGAGCTCGTCCGACCCGAACAGCAGCAAGTGCATGCATGGGCGTTTTCTGGCGTGCACGTCATCTCGCCGCGTATCTTTCCGCTGATGAACGAACAGGGCACGTTCTCCATCGTTGCCTGCTATCTGCGTGTTGCGGCGAAGGGCGAGAAAATTATCTTGTTCCGCGCGGACGAATACTACTGGCGGGACCTCGGCCGGCCGGAGAATTTGGCACAGGCTGAACAGGATATAAACAACAAGGTCTTATTCCAGTAAACGAATAGCCTCGCGTTGGCCTTCTTGAGTGGAGCGATCCTAGACGATCCAGTTTTTACCCTGGCCGCGGCGCTGCTCCTATACTTGTTTCCTGCATTACTGCTGTCATCGAGCGCCCCAAGCACCATGCTTTCGGTATACTAGAAACTGTGCCGGTTCTGAAAAACATCGCCGCCATCGCCAAGGGGATGAGCATCACCTTTATGGAGATGTTCCAGCCGACGACGGTAGAAAATTATCCCGACGGCAAGGGTCCGCTTCGAGGAGCTCGCATCGAAGGCCGTTTTCGCGGCGCTCATGTGCTGCAGCGCGACGAAAACGGATTGGAAAAATGCGTGGCTTGCTTTCTGTGTGCCGCCAATTGTCCCTCGAATTGCATCTACATCGAGGCTGCCGACAACACCGCCGAACTCCGCGTAAGTGGCGCTGAACGCTATGCCAAGGTTTACAACATCGATTACAACCGATGTATCTTTTGTGGGTACTGCGTAGAGGCGTGTCCTACCGACGCGATCACGCACGGGCACGGCTTTGAGCTGGCGACGTTTAACGCCAGCAATCTGGTCTACCGCAAGGAGCAAATGCTGGCCGCCCGGCCAGCACACATGGGAGCGAATGTTGTTTTCAATCAGGCCGACGTGGATGGTGGAGCTCCCAAGGAGATGGTAGCGGGGAGTTAGGTTTCGCCAGCGCGAACAGGTGCTCCGCGCTGACTTGCAAGCCATTGCGGACCAGGCCAACGATCAAGCCGCCCTCCTTCGCTTGGTGGAGACCCTCACCGCGTTCGTCGCGCGGTTACAGGGTGCTGCTGATACGCTGAGTATCATCGAACGCCAGCGCATCATACGGCTCGTAGTGAAAGACATCCTGATCGGAGACGACACCCTCACCATTCGCCATAGCATTCCAGTCGTGCCGGGTCCATCGCAAGGCGGTTCTCTACCGCCAAGCCAGACAGCCAGCCCAAATTACTTTTTGTGTAAGGGGAGTGCTCTCACCACTACTTTTCCAATCTGGTGCTGGATGAACTGGACCGGGAGTTAGAACGCGGCCATTGCTTCGTGCGTTATGCCGACGATAACAACATCTGTGTCGACAGCGAACGAGCCGGACGACGAGTGATGGAGAGCATCACGCGCTTCATCACGCACCGCCTCAAGCTGAAGGTGAACCAAGCGCAGAGCGCCGTGGCCCGACCGGGCAACGAAAGTTTATCGGATTCAGCGTCACCGACGAACGAGAACCGAGGCGGCGGATCGCCCCTAAGGCCAGCGCTCGCTTTAAGGAGAGAATTCGGGAACAGACACGTCGAACCCGCGGCATCAGCCGACAGCAGATGGTCAAGGCGATTACGACCTACCTGCGAGGATGCTCGGGTACTTCGGCGATTGTCAAACGCCCTCGGTGCTGCAACGTCTTGAAGCGTGGCTACGCCGCCGACTTCGATCGGTGGTTTGGAAGCAATGGAAGCGTGGACGAACGCGGTTTCGCGAGCTTCGAAAACGGAGCGTGGGTAAAGATCTGGCGGCACAAACCACCGGTAGCCCTCACGGCCCGTCGCGGATCGCGAACTCGCCCGCTCTGTCCATTGCCTTACCCAACGCCTACTTCGCCATGCTCGGGCTTCCTCCTATGGTCGTGCCGTCTTAACTTAATCCGCCGAACCGCCGTATGCGGACCCGCATGTACGGTGTTGTGGGAGGGGAGGACGAGCGATCGCCCCCCTATCCCGATCCAACCTGCGCACGCAGAAGCGCATCTTTTTTGTATGATTCGTAAACTACAATCCGGCGAGTATCGTTTGTATTCGCGCAAGAAAGATGCGAAGACTGGGAAGCGCAAGAATCTGGGGACCTTTTCCTCGCAGGCCGCGGCGAAGAAGCATGAGCGAGCAGTGCAGTATTTCAAGAGAGCGGGATAAGCCGGGCTCCGCCCGGCGGACAGCCGAAGGCGGCTATCCCCAGACGGGCGTTGCCGACTCTAGAACGTAGCGGCTAAGCGGAAATAGTGGCTGCGGGGAGGGCCGATGGCGTTGCCTGAGAAGAGGCCGCCGAAGTCGATGACGTTCAGACGGTTGTTCAAGTTCTCGACGTCGGCTTGAAGGCCGAGCGAGCGCTTCTCCTTTTTGTAGAGTTCGAGGCCGGCCGAGGTGTCAAAGGAAAACACTGGCTTCGTGCGTCCATCGGCAAAGTTGATTCGGTCGACGACTTGTTGGCCATATTCC
>Ga0187875_10000523_pt1 | contig 31521 bp, 29 predicted proteins | sample June2016WEW_17_1_2_FD_132978 | JGI IMG/M metagenome (GOLD analysis project Ga0187875, IMG submission 132978) | Peatland microbial communities from SPRUCE experiment site at the Marcell Experimental Forest, Minnesota, USA - June2016WEW_17_10 | ecosystem: Environmental > Terrestrial > Soil >...
GACCCTCGCTGGCGGGCCGGTCCCTCAGTGAGTGCAGACGTAGTGGATCGTCTGGCTCGCGGTCCGCGCCTGCGGTGAGAGGACCTGGAAGGTCACGGTCGCGTCCAGGGTCGCCGGACCGGTGCGCTGAAGCGTGGTCGTGAAGCGGAAGGTCGTGTCGGTCGAGGGGATCGTCACCGAGAACCTGGTGTACAGAGGGCTCTGCGCGGCGGTGCTCCTCACCCACTGATAGGTGAGCGTCCCCGATCCGCTCAGCGACCCGGTCGCGGTGAAGGTGAAGGTGGTGCCGCACCCACCGGTGCTGCCCGGCTGCACCGCGAGCCGGACGTCATCACCCACGGCGAGGGGCGTCGTCGCGGGCGTGGCGGCCGGGGCTTGGAGCAGGATCACGGCTCCGGCGGCCACCGCCGCCGCGACCACGACCAGCCCGGCGAGCAGCCAGATCCAGAGGCGGCTCCGGTGCCGTCGCGGCGGTGGGGCACCGTCGCTTCGTGGGCCGAATGCGGGCTCCGAGCCCTGCAGACCCATCGGACCGGCGAAGGGGTCGGGACCGAACTGTGCCGCCGGTTCGGGGTGCGCTGCCATCCCATCGGCGGGCGGTGCGGAGCTCGACATGGGGGGTTCCGCGGCAGGAGAGGTCGCCGTCCCCGGGTGGCCGGGCGGTGACGGCGGCTCACCGGCCAGGCTCACGGTGACGGTGTGTCCGCTGCGGCTCCTTGAGGGCTGAGGGCCCAGGGAGCGGGTGGCGCGGGCGGCGAGGTCACTCTGGACCCTCCACCCCGCTCCGAGCAGCTCGGTGGCAACAGCCTCCAGCTCCTGACGGAATGCCGTGGCGGACGCGAACCGCGCCTCCGGTATGCCGGCGAGCGATCGGTTGATCAGACGCATCAGCGATGGGGGCGCGTGCACCTGGCCACTCTCCTCCGGGCGCATGCCGGTGACCAGCTCGCGGAGGAGGGCTCCGGTGGCGTAGAGGTCGGCGGCGGCGCTCGGAGCGCCGCCCTCGGGCGGCTCCACCGCCGGCCACGCGGGCATGGCCGGGTCCGCGGCCAGCACGGCGGCCACGCCGAGCTCGGTCATGCGGACGGCGCCTCCCGGGCTGACCACGATGACGTCGGGCGAGACGTCCCCATGGGCCATGCCGGCGCGGTGGATTCCCTCGAGACCGGCAAGCACGGAGTCGACGATGAGCAGCGCCGTCGCGAAGGGAAGGGAGCTCTCTGCCCCGAGGAGCGCGGGGAGGCTCCGGCCGCGGACCAGCTCGGTGACGACGTAGAGATGCTGCCCGACGCGGACGAGGTCGTAGACGCTCGCCACAATGGAGTCGGCCACGGTGGCCGCCTGCCTGCCGGCGAGGGCCAGCCGATCCACGAAGTCCGGGCGCTCGAGGAGAGGGGCGGGCACCGCCTCCAGGGAGACCGGGTGACCGCTGGGGCGGTAGCGGCCGGCGCTCCGCGGACCCATCAGGCCGTCGCCGATGAACGCGCCGACGACGTAATCGGCGCTCACCTGCGGGTCGCTCCCGTCGCGTCCCGGTGGCTCGGGGTGGCGGCTGGGGAGGGCGGGTCGATCACGGCCGCCCAATGTAACAGCCGCCTCTCGGAGCCCGTCCCGCCGGTGACGGCGGGTGGCGGTCCAAAACAGACGGCGGCATATACTCCGGCGACGATGGACCTTCCGATCGAGGTGAGCCCGCAGGAGGCCCATGTCGCCCTCGCCGGTGGGGCCTTCCTGCTCGACGTCCGGGAGCCCTGGGAGTCGCGGGAGCGCCGGATCTCGGGGGCCGTGCTGATCCCCCTGGTCGAGCTTCCGGGGCGCGTCGGCGAGCTCCCGGAGGACCGCGACCTCTACGTCCACTGCCGGGTCGGGGTGCGGAGCCGTCGCGCCGTCGAGTACCTCCGGCAGGGTGGCCGTCCGCGGGCGGTCAACGTGGCGGGTGGGATCGACGCCTGGGAGGCTGCCGGACTTCCGGTGATCCGCTAGCTGTAGCTAGCGCAGGGTCCTTGCGCACCCGGCCAGGACCTCGGGCGCCGCGGGCTCGTCGCCTCAGCGGCCGCCGATGTCCAGGATGATCAGGACGATGATCGCCACCAGGACCACCACGAGCGTCGTGACCACGGCGGAGTACGGCAGGCGGATCCCGGCCGACCGGCTGCGCGAGACCACCGGCCCCGCCGGCTCGGGGAGGGCCACACCCGCGGCCCGGATCGCCGGCGGGGCTGAGGGTGCGATGGGCTGCATGGCCAAGGCGAGGGTCCACGACCTCGTCGAAACCGGTGCCGCCTGTCCGCCGGGAAGAAGCGGCAACCCCGGTCGCGCCGAAGCGGCTCCCGGTCCGGAGGTGGTGGATGCGGGCGGAATCGGGCTGGGCGGTGCCTGTGAGGTTCGCTCTTCGCTGCCCGCCGGCCCGGGCTCCGGGCGCCCCGACGCCTCAGGGGCCACCCCCGGTAGGCTCGGGGATGCGTGATCGACCGCCGCCGCTCCGAGTTCATCGCTCGCGACCGGATCGGATGGGGGGGCGGCGCGGAACCGCTGGGTGCGGTCCATCCCGGTACCGCCCGTGAGCCCCGGCGTGGAGATGGGCCGGCGGGCAGGTCCATCCAGCCTCCAACCGGGCAGCTCCGCCAGGGTCGGGAATCGCGAGGGTGGCGAGGAGGGAGCCCTGTTCCACGACGGCGCGCTCCGATCCCCGGCCGCGAGCTCCGAGGCCGTGATGTCGCCGCTGGGCAGTTTGGTGTCGGTGATCTCGGTCGCGTCGCGGCTGGGGGTCTCGGGGTCGGAAGGCAGTGGCGGCGCGGGCGGAGCTGCCACCCCGAGGAGATCGTCGTCCCACCCCACGTGTGGCGGCTCCGGAGGCGCCGGCCACATCGGCGGCAGGGGCGCCGCGTGATGCGGGGGGACGGGTGGCACGACCGGCCCTAGCGCCGACTCCTCGGGGGCCCCGGCAATCATCGACGGCCATTCCAAAGCTGGGGGCGGGCCAGGCGGCTCGCCCCACCCGCTTGCGGGCGCCGGCTCCGCGTTCGGGTCCCCCGGCGCCGGGGGCCACCCCTGCCCCGTGGCAGGGGGTTCATACCCGGGTGGAGAGACCCATTGCTCGGAGGCGTCCGGGGGCTCGGGCGCGGCGGGCAGCTCAGGCCAGGTGTCCCAGCCCCCGGCTGCCGTCGCCAGATCAGACATGAAGGGCCAGAGGCCGGGGGTCACCGCCGGCTCGCGCGGGGCGGCCCGCTCTGCGGGTGCCGCTGGGGGCTCAGGCGGGGAGACCCAGCCTCCGGGCGTTGCGTTCGGATCAGGGGGCGGAACCCATTCTCCGGGAGCCGATGGCGGCTCAGGCGGGGAGCCCCAGCCTCCCGGCGTCGCCGGCGGCTCAGGCGGGGAGGGCCATGAAGGGGGAGGCGCCGCCGGCTCCGGCTGGACGTCGGGCGGCGCCTCCGGTTCCGGTGCGGCGGCCCAGGGCCCCGGCGGCGGAGCCAGCTCGGGAACGGAGAACCCCTGGCGGGACGGCATCGCCGGTTCCGGGGCGGCGGTCAGTGGCGAGAGCACGGGGGGGAGCGGAGGGAGGTAGCTCGGCGACAAGGAGATCAGCTCCTCGACCTCGGCGACGCCGTCCCCCTCTCGCGGGGCCTCTGTCACCGGTGGCGGCGAGGGGGACCGCTCCGGCGCGGTGGATGCAGCCGGCGAGGTTCCCTCAGCCTCTGCATCCGGTGGTCCTGCGGGCGCCTCCGCGGCATCGGCGTCGGGGACCTGCGCGACCGGCTCGCGAGCCTCCCCCGCCGGCTCAGCCGCGCTCGGGGGAGTGGGGCTGGGAACCGGATGCGGCCCCGTCTCCCCGGCCAGCTCGCCGAGGTCGGCGAGGAGGGAGCTGACCTCGGTGCGGAAGAGGTCCCGGCCTCGCGAGCTCGCTGTCGAGCGCTTGTTCGCCATGACAGCTCAACTTACCCCCAAAGGGGTGTGATCTGAAGGCCTGTTTTCGACGTGTGACGAGATGGCAGCCGTGGAGATCCGATGCCGAGCCGGTCCGGAAGCGCTGCGCACCGCGGCTCCGGGGAGGTTACCCGGCCGATTCCGGAACCTCGACCACGTGGATGTCGCGCAAGTTGCGCAGGCGCTGGGCCAGGTCGAGGCCGTAGCCGACGACGAACCGGTCGGGGATGTCGAAACCCCGGAAGTTGATCTCGACGTCGCGGATGCGGCGGCTGCGCTTGTCGAGCAGGGAGACGAGCCGGAGCGAGCGGGGGTGATGGGTGGCCAGATGCTTGCGAAGGAACGCGGTCGTCATCCCGGTGTCGATGATGTCCTCGACCATCAGGACATCGCGATCCTGGAGGGTCATGCTCACGTCCTTGACCAGCTCCACCGACCCCGAGCTCGTCGTGGCGTCGCCGTACGAGCGGCAGGCGACGAACTCGAGCTCGACGGGCACGCTCAGCGCCCGGGCCAGGTCGGCGGTGAAGAGGATCGACCCCTTGAGCACGCAGATCAGGACGAGCGGCTGCTCCAAAGAGGGATAGGCGGCGTCGATCTCGGTGGCCAGCTCCTCCACCCGCCGCTGGATCGCGTCGCACTCGATGAGCACGCCACCGACGGTGAGGTCGCCGACCTGGGTCACGCGCAGAGTGTAGCGGCGCGGTCGAGGGGTCCCGAGCTACGGGAGCGCGGGGCCGTCCGGCTGGCCGGGGCCTACTCGGCGGCAGTCCCGGCCCAGCGCTCGTAGAGCTCGGCGAGCGCCCCGGTGAGGCGATCGTGCTCGCGCCCGACCTCGGCGCCGACCGCCGGGTCGGAGAAGGTGGCGGGGTCGAGCAGGCGCCGCCGGGTCTCCGCGAGCGCCGCCTCGACCTCGGCGATCTCATTCTCGAGGAGGCGGCCGGCGGCGGACTGGGAGCGGGCGGCAGCTCGCACCTTGCGCCCGAGGGCCGGCATGTGGGCGGGGGCCGGCGGTGGCTCGGAGCGGTCGTGTCCGCCGCCGTCCCGACTCGCTCCCGCCCCACGACCGCTCGTGGCCGGCGCGGCGGCCGCCCCGGCCGCGCTCCCACCGCCTGGCCGGCGCTCGCGCTGACGATCACCGAGGAGTGCCGTGTAGCCGCCCACGACCTTGCGGATGCTCCCTCCCTCCTCGATGGCCCAGGTCTCGGTTGCCAGGGCGTCGATCAGCGCTCTGTCATGCGACACCAGGACCAATGCGCCCGGGTACTTGGTGAGCGCCCCCTCCAGGACCTCCTGGGCGGGCAGGTCCAGGTGGTTGGTGGGCTCGTCCAGGAAGAGGAGGTTGGTCGGCTCGAGCGCGAGCTTGCCCATCAGCAGGCGGGCGCGCTCTCCGCCCGAGAGGTCGCCCACCCGCCGGTGGACCTCGTCTCCCGAGAAGAGCAGCGCTCCCAGCATGTTGCGGCCCCGTTCGGGGCCGATCGGGTGGTCGGCCAGCAGATCCTCCATCACCGTGCTGTCCTGGTTGCTCGCGAAGCTCTGGGAGTCGGTCACCTGGCCGCGGCCCAGATCCTGGCGGTAGAGGCGGAACACCGTGCGCGGGCCCAGCTCCACGCGCCCCTCCAGCGCCGGCAGCTCGCCGGCGAGGGTGTGGAGGAGCGTCGACTTCCCGCTCCCGTTGGCCCCCACCACGGCGATTCGATCACCGGGGGCGAGGGTCAAAGGCGGCAGCTCCAGCAGTGGCACCTCCCGCCCCACCACGAGCCCCGACGCCTTCAGAGTGACCCGTGAGGAGGGGGCGGTGGCGAAGCGAAGCCGCGGTCGCCGGTCGTCGGGGGGTGCGGCTACCCGGGGGAGGCGGTCCAGCTTGGTCTGCCGTCCCCGGGCCTCGCGGGCACGCTGGCCGGCGCGGTAGCGGCGGATGAATTCCTCCTGATGCCGGATGTGGTCCTGCTGCTCCTCGTACTCCTTGAGCCGGCGGGCCCGGCGCTCCACCCGCAGCCGGACGTAGGCGCTGTAGTTGCCCGGGTACTCCTCGGCGGTGCCGTGGTTGAGCTCCAGCACCCCGGTGCAGACGTGGTCGAGGAAGCGGCGGTCGTGGGAGACCAGCACAAAGGCGGTGCCCACCCCGGCCATGAAGTCCTCCAGCCACTCGATGCCCTCCAGGTCGAGATGATTGGTCGGCTCATCAATCAACAGGAGGTCGGCATCCGCCACCAGGAGCTTGGCCAGCTCCACCCGCCGCTGCTGGCCCCCGGAGAGCTCGGCGGGGTCCCGGCTTCGCTGCTCCTCGTCGATTCCGAGGCCGCCCAGCGCCTCACGTGCCCGCGCCTCCAGCTCATACCCGCCGGCGTCCTCGTAGAGATGCTGGAGGTCTCCGAAACGGCTCAATTGGCCCTCCAGCCCCGGCCCCTCCCGGCTCATCGCCACCTCGAGAAGGGAGAGCTCGTGCCGCATTGCGGCCAGGTCGGTCCGCGACGCCATCACCTCCTCGAGGACCGTCTTCGCCACCGGGACCGGCGCGTCCTGGGGAAGGTAGGCACTGCGGAGGCCGCGCTGGCGGTCGATCTGGCCGTCGCTCGGCTCCAGCTCGCCGGCCAGGACGCGCAGCAGTGACGACTTTCCGGCCCCGTTGGCGCCCACCACGGCCAGCCGGGCCCTGCGTTCCAGGCGCAGATCGAGGCCGGAGAAGACGGTGTCGGCGCCATATGCCACGCTGAGCTGGGAGACGGTGACGAGGGGCATGGTCGGGCGACATGCTGGCACACGCCACGCATCCCCCTCGTCGCCTCGCGAGGGTTCGACGTGACAGAGGCTCGAGCCGACTGGAACTCCAATCGCATCACAGGTTGGCGACCTGCGCCACGGGAGGGGGGCGGCGGCGGCTACCCTGCCACCTCATCGTGAGTGAAGCTCCTCCGGCGACGGCCTCCCGGCGCTCCCTCGGCTCCCCCCTCAGCGGCGGCTGGGCGGAGGTGCCCGCCTCCACGCAGACGCGGGGGATGCTGGTAACCGAGATCATCGTCGTGGTCCTGGGGGTGATGGGACCGAGCATCGGGGTCGCGCTGATGGACCTCGCCTCCAGGACGGTCACCGGGCGGCAGCTCTCCGACCCCTTCATCCTCTTCATGCCCGGACACGACCAGCTGGCTGTCGCTCTCGCCTGCGTCTATCTCGCCATCTGGCTGGCTGCGGGGCTGGTCGTGGTCGTCTACGTCCTGCTCCGCTCCGGCGAGACGCTGCGCACTCTCGGTTTGTCACTCACGGAGAAGCGCCGTGACCTGCTACTCCTCCTCCCCGTAGGGGTCCTCGCGCTCGGGCTGCAGTCACTGGGCAGCCACCTGCCCCAGGCGGGTGTCCCGGCCGGCACCAGCTACGTCCCGATCCCGGTTCCGGCGGTGTACGCGGTCACGATGGTGGCGCGATCCCTGCAGGCGGGCATCCTCGAAGAGGTGGTCGTGCTGGGCTTCCTCATCACCCGCCTTCGCCAGCTCGGGGTCCACCCGCTGCTCTGCGTCGTCATCTCCTCGCTGGTCAGGGGCAGCTACCACATCGAGTACGGGTGGGCGACCTTCGGCCCTGTCCTCTTCGGGGTGGGGATGGCCCTCGTGTACCTCAGGAGCCGGCGGCTGCTCCCGGCCATCGCCGTCCACGCGGGCTACGACATCTGGGTGACCTTCCAGAACTACAGGTTCTGACCGCTCCGGCAGTGCGGCAGTGCCTCGGGCCGGACCAGCCCTGCGTGCTCACCGCGGGGGCGCAGCCGCACGCCGCTACCATCGGCCCGACCATTCTCGGAGGCGACGGTGACCGGTCCCGACTACGTCCACGGCTACTCGGGGAGGGAGGCGGAGCGCCTCGCCGACCAGGCGGACACCCTTGCCGCCCTGCTTCACGATGGTGTCGCCTTCCCGGCCGGAGACAGCGTGCTCGAACCGGGCTGCGGCGTCGGATCGCAGACGGTCCACCTCGCCGCGCGCAGCCCCGGTGCCCGCATCGTCTCGGTGGACATCTCGGAGACCTCTCTCGCCGAGGCGCGCCGCCGGGTGGCGGACGCCGGTCTCGCCAACGTGACCTTCCGGCAGGCGGACATCCATCGCCTGCCCTTCGACGACGCCTCCTTCGACCACGTCTTCGTCTGCTTCCTGCTCGAGCACCTGGCCGAGCCGGCGCTCGGCCTGGCGGAGTTTCGACGGGTGTTGAGACCGGGCGGCAGCATCACCGTCGTGGAGGGCGACCACGGGTCGGCGTACTTCCACCCCGACAGCGAGTCGGCGCGCCATGCCATCGGCTGCCTGGTGGAGCTGCAGGCCCGCGCCGGGGGCGACAGCCTGATCGGGCGCCGGCTCTACCCGCTGCTCACCGCGGCGGGCTTCCGGGAGGTGCGGGTCGAGCCCCGCATCGTCTACGTGGACAGCTCCCTTCCCCACCTCGTGGAGGGGTTCACGCTCAAGACGTTCACGGCCATGGTCGAGGGCGTTCGAGCCGAAGCCCTGGGGCAGGGCCTGATCTCCGAGCCGGAGTGGGACCGGGGGGTCGCCGCGCTCCACCGCACGGCCGAGCGGGATGGCGTCTTCTGCTACACCTTCTTCAGGGCGGTGGCATCCCGGTAGCCGAGAGCCGCCTCGCGTCCTCGGCCCGCGCGGTCGCCGTCGCGTCGCCGCTCTCTGCCCCGTTTCGCACGGGGGCACCCGCGAGCGCACCCTCCCTCACCAGGATGCGGCGGAGGATCGCCACCGAGGCGGCGTAGGTCGAGTCCATGCCGAAGTAGGAGAGCCCTCGCGCACCCAGCGTTCGCGCCTGGGTGAAGGGCGTGTCCGATGCGTAGTGGATGATCCCGAAGTCGAGAGGCAGCTTCGAGAAGTTGACCGGCTCCCCGGTCGGGTAGCGCCCCGCCTCGCTCATCTCGTAGATGGCGTTGCAGTAGGGTCCGGCCTCCATCTCCACGACCGTGAAGGCCTCGCGGTAATAGAAGTCGAGGTAGCCGCGGTTCTGGAGGAAGGTGCTCTTGACCGACACCGCCCGCTGGTTGTCCAGGCCGCTGCCGAAGCGGAGGTAGGGCGCGATGTCGGCGACCGTGAACGCGTTGTCGAGCCAGTAGGTGCAGCCGCTGTGCTCGTCGTGGACGACGCTCGAGATCATCACGTCGCCGACGTCGGCGTTGAGGGTGGCCGCCTTGCCCAGGATGTAGACGCCCCGCAGCTCGGCCGCGGTCTCGCCCACCTCGCGCAGGATGTTGTAGGCGGCGAGTCCCAGCGGGTAGTCGATGTTGACGATCACCGCCTGGCTGCTCCGCAACCGCGCGGCGTCCACCGGGCCCAGCCGCGGATCGAAGTTGGCCGGGTTCAGGCGGTCGAGCGGTATGACCTGGGCGGCGACGTCCAGGGCGGTGCGGCTGGCCACCCCGTGGACCCCCTGCTCGCGCTCCTCGTGACGGAGGCGGCCGCGCTCGTCGGTGGCGATGCTCCCGGTGTGGAGCCGGGCGGCGTAGTAGAGGAAGTTGTTCCAGTCCCCCTCGGCGAGCCCGGCTCGGAAGCGCACCAGCTCCCGGCCGAGGTCGGCGGGTCCGCGGGCCTCGACCATCTCCACCAGCGCGGCCTCGTGGTGGCGGGCCACCCCGGTGACCAGGTTCGCCAGGCTGTGGGAGTTGCTGCTCACGAAGTAGAGGGGGCGGTCGAGCAGGGATTGACTGCGCATCGTCCCCGTCACCTGCTGCCACCAGCGGCGGGTCACCCGGGCGTAGCCGACCTGGGTGCCGCCGAGCATCCGCACCCGGATCGACTTCTTCCGAGCCGCGATCAGGCGGAGGCGCTCGGCGAACGCCGAGCCCCAGATCTCCTGCAGCTGCGCCCAGTCGTCCTCGCGCCCCCCGCAGACACCCGCCAGCCACACAGGCTCGGGCTCGTCGGGGACGGCGGCGGGGCTGAGGGAGCCGCGGAGCTTGTTCCACTCGATCTGGAAGGCGACCAGGGTGGGGATGAGGTCGTCGACGTCGGTCTCCGACGCGATCAGCACGGCGAGCGTCCCCTTGCCGTCCTCGTACCACCGCCGGCGCCGCCCCGGCGCCGATGCCTCGGTCCACTCGGCGAGGCTGAAGCCGTTGCGGCCGAAGACCTCCATGGCCTGCCCCATGACCACCCGCTCCGCCCGCATCACCGAGGCCGGCAGCCGCCGCACCGCGTAGAGGAAGGCGCCGAGGTCGGGCTCGGAAGAGGCCGCCAGGCTGTGCAGGCTCGACCCCATGGCCCGATGCGAGGCCTCGAGCACCCGCAGCGGGGTCTCACCGGTGGACCGCAGCAGCGTCGTGTAGGTGCGGTGGTACACCTCGACGGCCTCGGCCATCGTCGCCTCGCTGCCGGTGGGGGTCGGCTGGGCCGGATCGTCCGGGCCGGACGAGGGGCCCTGCGGAGTGCGGAGCGGCATCGGTCCATTCTGGCGCACCCCGGCAGGGGTCTCGGGCCGGAGGCGGCCCTGCAGTCCCTATCCTTGGGCCATGGGACGCATTGCCGTGACCGGTTCGGTCGCCTTCGACACGATCATGGTCTTCCCCGGGCGCTTCGGGGATCACATCCTCCCCGAGAAAACCCATCTCATCAACGTCTCCTTCCTGGTCAACCGGCTGGAGCGACGCAGGGGTGGGACCGCGGCCAACATCGCCTACACCCTGGCCCTCCTCGGCGAGCGGCCGATGCTCTGCGCCGCGGTCGGCAGCGACTTCACGGAGTACGGCGCCTCCCTGAGCCGGACCGGGGTGGACACCTCGGCGGCGCTCGGCTGCGATGACGTCCCCACCGCCTCCTGCTTCATCACCACCGACCTTGCCGACAACCAGATCACCGCGTTCTTTCCCGGTGCCATGGCGCGCGCCGCCGACATCGACCTGCGCGCCCTGGAGGACGTCGAGCACGTGGTCGTCGCCCCCGACTCCCCCGATGGCATGACCGCCCACATCGCTCAGGCACGCCAGATGGGGGCCCGCCTCGTCTTTGCTCCCGCCCAGCAGATCCCCTCGATCAGCGACGAGACCCTGGTGGCGGGGCTCGATGCGGCCTGGCTCGTGGTCGGCAACGACTACGAGCTGGAGCTCGTGCGCAACCGCACCGGGCGGAGTGTCGCCGAGCTGGCGAAGACCTCGATCGTGGCCCTCACCCAGGGCGCTCGGGGAAGCGAGCTCCACGTCGGAGGCGAGGTCGTGACGGTGCCGGCGATCGCCCCACGGCGGGTCGTGGACCCCACCGGTGCGGGCGACGCCTACATCGCCGGCCTGCTCGCCGGGCTGCGCCGCGGGCTGGATGCGGCTCAGGCAGGCCGTATGGGGGCGCTCGCCGCCACGTACGCGGTGGAGCAGCAGGGGCCGCAGGCCCATCGCTTCACCCCGGCGGAGTTCGTCGCCCGCTTTGGAGAGGTCTTCGGGGCGGAGCCGGCTGTCGTCGCCTCCAACTCGGCGGCGCGCCGGAGCCCGGCCTGAGCCGCCTCCCTGTCCCGAGCGGTCCCCCCGAGATCCCGGTGCTCCGACCCAGCCGTCTTGCCCGGGAAGGGCTGCTGGCCGGTTGCGGCCCTCAGGCGGGCGTGAGGCCGGCGAAGACGTCGGTCTCGGGCAGGGTGGTGGGGACCCGCGAGAACACCAGCTGGTAGAACTCGTCGGAGAAGTGCTCCCGGAGGATCTCCTCGGGGACGGAGAGCAGGGCGAATTCCTCGGTGAGCTGGCTGCGGTGGGCCATCAGCGCCTCGCGCTTGCGGCCCAGCTGATCGCGGCAGTTCACCCGGGTGGTCACCAGCTCGTCCGGGGTGACGAACTCCAGGCTGTCGGGATCCGCCTCCCCGAAGGGCGGCTTGATCCCCGCCGACCTGGCCATCTCCGCGATCCGCCTCACCTCGGAACGGGGGAAGGCGGTGTAGTAGAGCTTGCTCACCCGCCAGCGAGGGCCGGCCTCCGGGTAGACGGCGTGGTTGGCAGCCTCGACCGCGACCAGGGTGACCCGGTGGGCCTGGATGTGGTCGGGATGCCCGTAGCCGCCGTTGCCGTCATAGGTGACGACAACGTGGGGGCGGAAGCGGCGGATGTGCGCCACGACCCGGCCCACGGCCTCATCGAAGTCGGCCCGCCAGAACGCCCCCGGCGCGTGGTTGGTCTCGGTCCCGGCCATCCCGGAGTCGCCGAACTCCAGGAAGTTGATCTCGGACACCCCCAGGATCGCGCCGGCCCGGCGCAGCTCGGCTTCGCGGATCTCCTTGAGTCGGGGCCGGATCTCGTCCTCGTTGGCGGCGTACTCGGGATCGAAGATGGTCGCCACCTTGCCGTCGGTGCAGCAGATCACCGAGGTGGAGATCCCGCGATCCGCGCAGAGGGCGAGCAACCCGCCCATGGTGATGGTCTCGTCATCCGGATGGGCGTGGACGGCCAGCAGTCGGAGCCCGGAGACGTCGCTCACGGCGTCTGTCACGGCGTGGCGGGGCGGACCTTCACCGAGCGCATCACGTCACCGACCCGGATCGCGTTCAGCACCTCCATCCCCTTCACCACCTGGCCGAAGAGGTTGTACGACTTGGTCAGGCTGCGCCGGTTGTCCACGGTGGAGATGAAGAACTGAGAGCCGTTGGTGTTGGGCCCCGAGTTGGCCATCGCCACCGAGCCCGCGATGTAGTCACCCTGGACCGGCTCGTCCTCGAAACGGTAGCCGGGGCCACCGCGACCGCTGCCCTCCGGGCAGCCTCCCTGAATGACGAAACCATCCACCACGCGGTGGAAGGTCAGGCCGTCGTAGAACCCCTCACCGGCGAGGAAGACGAAGTTGTTGACCGTCTTTGGCGCTCGTGAGGCCTCCATCGCAAATTCGATGTCGCCCCGGTCCGTGGATACGGTGGCCAGGTAGCGGCCGGCGGGATCGATGACCTGCTCGGATCGTGCGTACTGCTTGGGCATCGTTGCAGTCTAGCCGAGGACGGCGCGCGGGCAGGCCACCGGAGCGGGCCTCCGACCGGCTGGTAAGCTCGGCGGCGGCTGCCCGTGCCGGGGTCGCGCGGGCCGAGGAGGATGACGGTGAACGTGGTGGTGTGCGTCAAGCTGGTTCCCGATCCGGACAGCGCGGGACAGCTGGATGCGACCACGCACCGGCTCCGCCGTGACCTCGCGGAGCCGGTCCTCGATCCGGGCGACGAGTTTGGTGTCGAGGCCGCGCTGCGGCTCGTCGAGGCCCACGGTGGAGAGGTTCGGGTCGTCTCGATGGGGCCGGAGCGGGCCCTCGAAGCCGTTCGCAAGGCCCTGGCGATGGGAGCCGCGCGGGGAGTGCTCGTGACCGACGACGGGCTGGGTGGCTCGGACGCGCTGACCACCGCCAAGGTGCTCGCCGCCGCCATCGGCCGCGAGCCGTTCGACGTGGTCATCACCGCCACCGAATCCACTGACGGTTACACGGGGATCGTCCCCCAGGCGCTCGCCGAGCTGCTCGGCGTCCCGGCGGTCACCTTTGCCACCGGTGTCGCCTCGGATGGGACGGCGCTGACCGTGAGCCGCCAGACCGAGGGTGGGTCGGAGACGATCCTCGCCGGCCTTCCCTGCGTGGTCTCTGTCACCGCCGGGGTCAACGAGCCGCGCTATCCCTCGCTGCGGGGCATCATGGGCGCCAAGTCCAAGCCGCTGGATCGCTGGACTCCCGCCGACCTCGGGCTCGTGGAGGTGGTCGGCGCCGCCGCCGGCCAGACGGTGGTGTCGGTGACCACGGCGGAGGAGCGCAAGGCTGGCGAGGTCGTCACCGATGAGGGGGACGGCGCCCACCGCATCGTCCTGCTCCTGGCCAGCATGCGGGTGATCTGAGATGGCTCTCGGGAGCGTCTGGGTCTTCGCCGACCTGAGCCAGGGTCGGGTGACGACGGGTACGCTCGAGCTCCTGACCAAGGCACGCTCCCTGGGGGCGAGGACGGTCGAGGCGGTCTGCTTCGGCCCGGAGGCGGTCGATGCCGTTGCCGAGCTCGGGCGGTACGGGGCCACGACCCTCCACCTCTCCCAGGACCCTGCCTTCGCCGAGCTCCTGTTCGGCGGGCCGGCCGCGGACACGCTCGCCGCCCTCGTCGTCGAGCACCGGCCCGACCTCATCCTCTTCGCCGCGACCCACGCCGGCCGGGATGTTGCCGGGCGGCTGGCGGCCAGGCTGGACGTGCCGGTCATCGCCAACGGCCTCGACGTCGAGGCCGGCGACGCGATCACCGTGACCACCGCCATCTTCGGAGCCACCCAGGTCGTCCGCACCGAGTTCGGCGCCCGGCGACCCGCTCTCGCCCTCTTCCGGCCGAAGTCATTCCCTGCGGCTGCCGCCCCCGGCGCGGTCATCCCCGTGGTCGTCGAGGTCCCGGCGGTGATCCGGGAGTGCCACCGGCGGGCCAGGGTGGTCGACCGCTCCAACGAGGTTGCCGCCGGGCCCAAGCTCGAGGATGCCGAGGTGGTGGTGAGCGGGGGTCGCGGCATCCAGGAGGCGGGCAACTTCGAGCTCCTGCGCGAGGTGGCCGAGCTGCTTCACGGTGCCGTCGGCGCGAGCCGCGCCGTCGTCGACGCCGGCTGGGTGCCCTACTCCCTGCAGGTGGGCCAGACCGGCAAGACCGTCAAGCCCACGGTCTATGTCGCCTGCGGCATCAGCGGGGCGATGCAGCACACCGTCGGCATGCGGGGAGCCCAGAAGATCGTGGCCATCAACAAGGACCCCCAGGCGCCGATCTTCAAGCTCGCCGACCTGGGCATCGTGGGCGACGCCCTGACGGTCCTGCGGCAGCTCCGCGACGAGCTGAGGTCCAGGCCGGGCTGACCACGCCGCGGCCCGCGCCCCCCCCGTCTGGTCCGCAGAGGGTCGCGCGCGGGTCGCGCAGAACCCTCAGCCGCACCGGCGCACCGATCTCGGATGTCATCGGAGAGTGACCGGATTGCAACAAAGGATCATTGCAGATGGCAGGACTGGCATATACTCGCCGCGGATGGACGATAAGGTCATCGTCGACCTCCTCGGCCAGGTGGGCAATCTTTTTACGTCCAGCCTTGAGCTGAAGGAGACCATCGATTTCATGCTCAAGGCGGCCAGCGACCTGGCTGTCTGTGACGCGGCCACCGTTTTCCTCCTCGACGAGGACGACCGCACCCTCTCTGCGATCGCGACCTTCCCATTCGCCGAGGCTGTCAACAAGGTGGCTCGTTTCAGGCTGGGCGAGGGGATCGTTGGCTGGGCGGCCAAGCAACGAAAGATCGTCTCGGTGAACGACGCCACCCAGGACAGCCGGTTCAAGAACCTCGAGATGGGCTACTCGCCGAGATCGGTCCTGATCATGCCCCTGGAGTCGCCTCGCCGCCTCGTGGGCGCGCTGACGATCGCCCGGAAAGAGGTCAAACCCTTCACGTCGGTCGAGCAGGCGCTGGTCCAGATCATCGCCAACCAGGCGGCCATCTCCATCGACAACGCACGCCTGTACACCACCCAGAAGAGGCAGATCAAGGAGATCGCCGACCGGACCCGCGAGCTGGAGATCGCCAACGCCCACATCGCCGAGATCTCCCGGCTGAAGAGTGAGTTCCTGGCCAACATGAGCCACGAGCTGCGCACCCCCCTCAACGCCATCCTGGGGTTCAGCGAGATTCTCAAGGACAACCTCGTCGAGCTCTCCGAGGAGCAGCGCCACGAATGCCTGGAGAACATCCATGCGAGTGGCAAGCACCTTCTCGAGCTGGTCAACGATGTCCTCGATCTCTCCAAGATCGAGGCCGGACGGATGGAGCTGGCCTACGATCGCTTCCGGGTGGGGAACGCCGTGCGGGAGGTCCACAACGTCATCCGCTCTCTGAGCGAGCGGCGGGACATCGAGCTGGCGATCACCGTCGAGCCCGAGGACCTGGAGACCAGGGCCGACAAGAGCAAGTTCAAGCAGATTCTCTACAACCTCCTCTCCAATGCGATCAAGTTCACCGCCCAGGGCGGCAGGGTCTGGGTGGCGGCCCGGGCCGAGAACGGCTGGCTGGTGGTGGACGTGGGCGACACCGGGGTGGGAATCCCCAAGGAGTACCACGAGCGGATCTTCGACGAGTTCTACCAGCTGGACACCGCGACCACCCGGCAGGTGGAGGGCACCGGCCTCGGCCTCTCCCTGACCCGCCGGCTGGTCGAGCTCCACGGCGGTGACATCCGGGTCGAGTCGGAGGTGGGCAAGGGTTCGGTCTTCACCTTCCAGCTCCCCCTCCTTGGCATGGAGCCCCAGAACGGGCGGGCTCACAACCGCATCCTCCTGGTGGAGGACAACGCGAGCAGCCGTCAGCTGGCCAGGATGGTCCTGAACGGCAGCGGTTTCGACGTGGATGTGGCCTCCGACGGGGCCGAAGGGCTCAAGAAGGCCCGGGCGACGCTCTACGACCTGGTCCTGATGGACGTCGAACTGCCGGGAATGGACGGACTCACCGTCACGCGAATGCTAAAGTCCGATCCCAAGACCGCCGACGTCCCCGTCATCGCTCTCACCGCCAATGCCATGAAAGGTGACGAGCAGGAAGCGCTCGCCGCAGGTTGTTCCGGGTATATCAGCAAGCCCATCGAGGTCGCGAGCTTCGTGCAACGCATCGCCACATACCTGGAGCCGGCCGCATCATGACCGCCGGCGGCAAGACCATCCTGATCGTCGAGGACGACCCGCCCAGCCGGGAGGTGGTCCGCCTCGCCGTGAGCGCTCAGAACCACACCCTCCTCGAGGCCGCCACCGGCCTGGAGGGCCTGCAGGCAGCCCGGGAGCAGAACCCCGACCTGATCATCCTCGACGTGAACCTACCTGGGATGAGCGGTCTCGACGTCTGCCGCCGGCTCCGCTCCGAGGGCTCCCGGGTGCCCATCCTCATGCTCACCGCCAAGGCCGACACCATCGATGTGGTGGTGGGATTGGAGCTCGGGGCCGACGACTACGTCACCAAGCCCTTCGAGGTGCGGGAGCTCATGGCGCGGATCGGCGCCCACCTCCGCCGCAGCGAGATCTCGTCCCAGGAGCAGCCCCGCGACCGCTTCGAGTTCCCGGGTCTGACCATCGACCTGGGACGCCGCCAGGTGTTCCGGGACGGCGAGGAGGTCAACCTGACCCTCACCGAGTTCAACCTGCTCGCCCTGCTGGCATCGCGTCCGGGCCAGGTGATGAGCCGCGGAGAGCTGCTCCGCCGGGTGTGGGGCTACGAGGTCGAGATCGAGACCCGCACCGTGGACGCCCACGTCTACCGGCTGCGCCGCAAGATCGAGCCCGACGCCGAGAAGCCCACCTACATCCACTCGGTGCCGGGGATCGGATACCGCTTCAGCGGGTAGCCTCGGAGCCTCCGCGCGAGGGGCCACGCGGGTGGGGGTCGCTCAGGGACCGCCGTCTCGCGCCCTGACTGGCGCTCGCGGCTCGTGCTCGGCGGCGTTGCATCCGCCGCCTGCGCAAGCCCGTCGCGTCCCCCACCCGCATGGCCCCTTCTCACGGTGTCCAACCCAAGGGAGAGGGGGTGTGCGCCCTGCGGGCGCACGGTTCAATACGCGGTACTAGCCGGTCCTCCGATCGGGAGGCGAGCCTGCGGCTCTCCCCCCTCACTCCGTCGCGGCTAGTAGATGAAGCCGACGATGGTGGGGTCGTTCGCCTGGATCGTCCGCTGGTCGACCACCCCCCAGCCGTCGTAGTTCATCTCCGAGATCGCGAAGCTGCCGTCCGCGTTGACGCTGTCCACGAAGGCGACGTGACCGTCGTAGGAGTAGCCGGGGCCCTCGAAGACGGCGACGGCACCGGCGACCGGCACCTCGCCCTCGGGCCGCGACCAGCGGCCGTCCTGCCACCACTCGCCGGCGTTGCCGCCCCAGGTGATGGCGCGCCGTGTCGCCACGTAATACGTGCACTCGCCGTACGGGAAGCTGTCCCCTCCATGGCTCGGCGGTACCTCGGGGACGCCGGCGGCCGCGGGAACGAAGGCTGCGGGATTCAGCGATCCCTGGGGGGCGTCGGCGAGCGGAACCTGCAGGTAGGTGCCGCCGGCGAGGGGGGCGTCCTCCTGGAGCACGTTGTAGGCGAGGAGGACCGAGGGGTCGATGCCGAGCCCCGCGGCGAACTGGCTGGGCGACTCGCCGCCCTGCACCGGGACGAGGGCTCCCGGTCCCGGCGGGAGCAGGACCGGTGAGCCGGCCTGCGGCTCGACACCCGGGCCGAAGTCATTTGCCCAGATGATCGATGCCGGGTTGCGGGCATAGCCCGCCGCCAGGGAGTCGACGGTTGCACCCGCCGGGGCCATCACGGTGAGCGCCGGCCCGGCCGGAGCGGTCTGATCCGCCGGGGCACCTTCGATGACGGCGTTGAGGACGTCGGCACTCGGGGCCGCCGCCGTCAGCGACGCTCCGACCGGCAGCCGCGGCGCGATGACGGGGAGCAGAAGGGCGATCAGGAGCACCCATGCATGCCGCAGCAACCGATGGCGAAGACCGCGGATGTCCTTCCTCCCCGGATATCCCCTTACGGCTGGTGTGGTGCATCCGAGCACCGAGACAGCGGGCGGACGCTAGCAGAGTCGCCGCGGAGTCGTCAAAGGAATGTGATAGTACCGCTATCACGTCCGGCCGATGGGGTCCTGGTATATTCGGTGACCGAAGTTGACCCGGATGTCAGCTGTGGAGCGGGAGGAGCCCTGAGTCGTGCCCGACCTATCCCATGTGGGTCGACGCTACCTGGCACCTGGCCAGGCGGTGAGCGCCGAGCGGGTGGCGGAGTACGCGTCAGCGGTGAGCGGAGCCGACGCGGTGTACTCCCCCGGGTCGGTGCCGCCGGCGTTCGCGGCCGTCTACTGCCTGCTCCCGTCCCTCGCCAAGGTGCTCGCGGACGCGGAGCTCGGCATCGAGCTGGCCGGTTTGATCCATGCCGAGCAGAGCTTCGAGTGGCCGGTGCCGGTGCGGCCGGGTGATGTCGTCGAGGCGTCAGCCCAGGTCGCCTCGGTGGAGAGCAAGCGAGGGATGACGTTCGTGACCCTGGACCTCGCGGCGACCAACCAGTCCGGCCACACCGTCTGCCGGGGGCGCTCCCTGCTTCTCCTCCGTGGTGCCGGGCGATGACCGCTTCCGCTGCGGGGCAGGAGGTGCGGCCCGGCGACGAGATGGCGCCCCTGTCCCGCACCGTGAGCCAGGCGCAGATCGACGCCTATGCCGACGCGTCGGGAGATCACAACCCCATCCACGTCGACCCGGAGTTTGCCCGCTCGGTCGGGCTGCCGGGGACGATAGCCCACGGGATGCTCGAGATGGCCATCCTCGGCGAGGCCGTCGGCCGCTGGGCGGGCGGCCACGACCGGCTCATCGAGCTGGCCTGCCGGTTTTCCAAACCCCTCCTGCCGGGCGACACCGTCACCTGCACCGGGCGGGTCGCGTCGGTGGACCACGCCGCAGGCAGCGCCACCCTGCAGCTCGAGGCCACCTCCAGCCGGGGTGATCGAGTCCTGACCAACGGCCGGGCGGTGGTTCGCCTGGCCGGCTGAGGGAGGCCCCGGCCGTGCCCCTGGATTTCAGCCTGACCACTGAGCAGGAGGAGGTTCGCCGTCTCGCCCACCAGTTCGCGGTGAAAGAGATGCGTCCCCGCGCGGCCGACTACGACGAGCACGAGGAGACCCCCTGGGAGGTCATGCACAAAGCCCACGAGGTGGGCCTCGACGCCTCCGCCGCCTTCCCGAGCGAATACGGCGGCGGCGGTGTCGACTTCATCACCGAGCTGATCCTCACCGAGGAGCTGTCCTGGGGTGACGCGGGGATCGCCGTCTCGATTCAGGGGACCGGGCTCTGCGGAGCGGCCATCCTCGCCATGGGCACCGAGGCTCAGAAGAGGAGGTACATCGGTCTGCTCGCCGACCCCGAGACGTTGAGGATCGGGGCGATGGGTCTGACCGAGCCCAACTCCGGGTCGGATGCCCTGGCTCTGGAGACGACCGCTCGCAAGGTTGACGGCGGTTGGGTCCTCGACGGGACCAAGCAGTTCTGCACCAACGGCGGCATCGCTGATCTGCAGGTGGTCTTCGCGACCACCGATCGCTCCCTCGGCCCAGCGGGGATCGCCGGCTTCGTCATTGAGAAGGGCAATCCTGGGATGCGCCAGGGGCGCAAGGAGAAGAAGATGGGGGTCCGGGCCTCCCACACCGCCCAGGTGATCCTCGAGAACTGCTTCGTCGCCGAGGAGGCTCACCTCGGCACCGAGGCGGACGGCACGGAGACGGGGCCGGGTGCCCTCGGGGCCCTGCGGACGCTCGAGGCCACCCGCCCCCAGGTCGCCGCCGGCGCTCTCGGGATCGCCAGGGCGGCGTTCGAGTTCGCCCGCGACTACTCGCTCGAGCGCCACGCCTTCGGAAGGCCGATCGCCCGCCACGAGGCGATCGCCTTCAAGCTCGCCGACATGGCCACCGAGATCGACGCCGCCCGGATGCTGATCTGGCGGGCGGGCTGGATGATCGCCGAGGGCATTCCGCTTGCCCGCGGCGAGGGGTCCATGGCCAAGCTCTACGCCGGCGACATGGCGATGCGCGTCACCACCGAGGCCGTCCAGGTGCTCGGCGGGTACGGCTATGTCAAGGAATACCCGGTGGAGCGTTTCATGCGCGACGCCAAGATCTATCAGATCTGGGAGGGGACGGCCGAGATCCAGCGGCTGGTGATCTCCCGCTGCATCCTCGGCGAGCGGCCGCCGATCTCGCCCCCCGCGCCCGCGCGCTAGCTTCGCTGCCCAGCTGCCCACGAGGCGGGCTCTCATCACCATAATCGGAGCGAGTCGACCCGACCTGGAGGCAGCGATGTTCGATCTGAGCGGCAAGGTGGCGGTGGTGACCGGTGGCTCTCGCGGGCTGGGGCGCGCCGACTCGCTGGCGCTCGCCCGGGCCGGCGCCGACGTGGTGGTCACCGACATCCTCCTCGAATCCGACCCCGAGCTCCAGCGGGTCGCCGAGGCATCGCAGTCGGCGCTGGCCCAGCTGTTCACGTCCCACAACGTGGTCTACGCGGAGCGCACCAGTGCCGAGATCCGGGCGATGGGCCGCCGCTCGATGGCGCTCAAGATGGACGTCACCGATCGCGACCAGGTGGCGGCCGTGTTCGCCCAGGTCAAGCGCGAATTCGGCTCCATCGACATCCTGGTCAACAACGCCGGCACCCTCGATCACCTGGGTCAGATCGAGGACCAGAGCGACGACCTGTGGGAGCGCGACCTGCGGGTCAACCTCACCGGCGCCTACAACTGCACCAAGGCGGCGTGGCCTCACATGCGGGAGCGGAACTGGGGACGCGTCATTTTCATGTCATCTGTGGCCGGAACTCTCGGAGGCTTCGGTCAGGCGTCGTATTCCGCGACCAAGGCCGGGCTCAACGGGCTGGGCAAGTCGATGGCGCTGGAGGGGGCCCGTTTCGGCATCACCAGCAACATGATCGCCCCCGGGATCATCGCCACCGAGGCTTTCACCGCCGGCAATCCGCGGATGAACGAGCGCATGGTGCTGCGCACGGCGATGCGCAGCATGGGCGAGCCGGAGGATGTGGCCGCTCTGGTCGTCTTCCTGGCCTCCCCGGAGGCCCGCTACATCACCGGTCAGGTCATCCACGTCGGGGGCGGGATCGACCTCTTCGTCTATTGACCGCAGCACTGACCGTCAGCCTCGACTACCAGCCCGCCACCACCGGTCCCTTCCTCTGGCAGGCGTTCGACACCGCGGCGCTGACCACGGACCTGGCGGCCATCGCGCGAGCGGGGTTCCAGGAGGTCCGCGTCGGGCTCGCCTGGGACAGCTTCATGCCCGATGCGCGCGGGGTCGACCCCCGGCGGATGGGCGAGTTCGACTCGCTGCTCCGCGTCGCCGCCGCTCACGGCATGCGGATCGTCCCGGTGCTCTTCATCCAGGCTCACGGCGACTGCGTCTTCCTGCCCCGCCGGGCGGTGCGGCGGGATGCCCGCCGGCGCGGGGTGCGCGTGCTGAGCGATGGGATGCAGGAACCAGGCGGGCCCCGTGACGCCTGGACGGACCCGCTCATGCTCGAGCTCGCCGACGGCTGGGCGAGGGCCATGGCGGCGGGCTTCGCCGGCCATCCGGCGCTCGCCGCCTGGGACCTCGGCGACGATCCTGCGAGCGTCCTCCGACCGCGGCGGATCCCCGACCTCGCGGGCTGGGTGGCACTGGTCGGAGAGCCGCTCCGGCGGCGGGGCGACCGGATCCAGATCACGCTCGGTGCCGACGACCTGCTCCGCGCCCGCGGGGTGAGGCTCGGGTCCCTCTCCGGTCTCCTCGATAGGATCGACATCGCCGTCCGTCCGGCTCAGCTGCGCCGCCTCCAGCTGCCCGAGCCGGAGGCGCTCCTCTTCGTCGCCCAGCTGGCCCAGGCGCTCGCCGGCGAACAGCCTGGCCAGATCGGCATGGCACTGGCGATGCCGTCGCCGGGCGACGACGACGAGGGGACCGACGAGCCGGTCGCGGCGGCCGCGGTCGATCAGCTGGTCGAGCGCCGCACCGAAGCCGGAGTCAGCGCCCTGCGAGCGACCGTGTGGCGCGACCTCCATCCGCGGCTCCGTGAGCGGGCTCCCTACGACCGCCACGACTGGCTGCGGCGTTGCGGCCTGGTGCGGCTGGACGGCGCCGAGAAGGCGGCTCTCGGTCCCTGGTCCCGGCTCGCGCGAGCCGACCTGGCGGTGCCCTCACCCAATCCCTGGCCTCCGCATCTGGACGTCGAGGCGTTCTACGCAGACCTCCCCGACAGCGTGCTCGACCTGGCCGTCGCGTGGCACCGCGAGCAGGCGGATCGGCCTGCTATCCTCGGCGCCAGCGGGGCGTGAGAACGCTTCCAACCCCCGCCTCGCTCGACACTGCGGCCGCAGCCCTGGCGCTGACCCGGGGAATGTTCTGAGGCTGTCAGCGTTTTCATATGTGATCACACGTCAGCGTCTGTCCTTGGAGGGACCCGCGAAGTGACCGCTGGCCGAATCAAGAAGATCATCCCTGACCGCGGTTTTGGCTTTGTTCGCGCCGACGACGGCGCCGAGGCCTTCTTCCACCGCACCGAGGTGACCCTGGTCGATTTCGACTCGCTCGAGGAGGGAGAGGCGGTCACCTTCGACCTCGTGGACAGCCCCAAGGGGCCGCGCGTGCGCAACCTCCAGAAGAGCTCCTGAACCGGGGGTCGGGCCGAGCCCGCCAGCGCGTCTCCCGCCGCGGCAGGCTCCCCGAGCGCACCTCTGCCATCTCCGGGCGGCTGCGGGTGAGACAGGACTGCGACACGATCGTGCGCAACGCATCGCATCCGCACCTAAGATCGGACATTAGCGATGCCCTTCTGGAAGAAGGAGGCCGGGCCACCTTCGCCTGCTGACCCTGCTGTGCCCGCCGGACCTCGGCCCGTGCGCGGGATCCTCGCCTGCTCGGAGTACGCCTGCGGCCGTCACGACGCGGCCACCTGCAGCTACGTCGACCGGCGGGGCCGGCCCTGCCCGACCGCCTGGTGTCCTGACCATCAGGTGGCGTTGGAGGGCCGTGCCTTCTGCCGTCGCCATGCCCGCCTCTTCACCTCCGCCGGCGCCGGCGAGTTCCAGATGGGGCAGGCGCTTCCCGATCTCGACAACCGCTCACCGTCCCTGGCGGACTTCGTCGGCGATGCCCTCGAACCGCGCGTGCTCCAGTTCCTCTGGAGCCTCTGCCGCCCGGGGACCAATGACCAGGTGGGGGCGGAGCCGCTCAGGGTGGTCCATCCGACAGGTGGCGGTGCCCGGCGATGGGACCGGACCTGGAAGATCTACGACCACACCGGGGTCATCGTCCAGGTCACGGTCGAGGCGGACGAGGGCCGTGATCCGGAGGTCGACTTGAAGGTCGGACGGAACACGGTCGGCAAGGGGGTCCCTCCCTGGATCGCACGCCGGCGCCAGGGCCTGCCCGCCCTCGGGGCGGCCGCGGACGCAGAGGACCGCGAGCACTTCTACGCCTCCCTCTGGCAGGCGGCGCCAGCGCAGATCGTCCTCGAGGTGGAGCAGAGCCGGAACGCGATCGGCTACCTCGGCCGCTGAACCGCGCCGGAGGATGCCGGTCGGTCGGGCGCCGACCTCAGCTCTCCGAGCCGCCGCTCGGCGGCGCGCACCCTTTCCGGGTCCTCTCCGCGGAGGCGGATGATCAGGTCACGACCCCGCTGTGGGGGGTAGGAGCCGACCGCCACATCGGGGAACTCCATCTCCAGCCGGCGCATCGGTTCGGCGAAATCGGCCTCGATGGCGCTCGGGTGCCGTGACTCGACGACCGTCAGGGCGCGGCTGCTGGAGAAGTACCCGGGGATCAGCACCTCCTCGAGCACCGCCTCGAACTCGCGCGGCACCCCGGGGAGGACGAACAGCCACCGATCCCGGGCCGCCTCCAGCTCGATGGCGAGCGGTGGCGCCATGCCGCGGCGGTTGTCCAGGATCCGGCCGCCGGCCGCCATCCGGGCCATCCTCCGGTTGGCAGGGGTGAGAGTCGGGCTCGCGACCCAGCCCGCGGCGTACATCCGGGCCACCATCGCCTCGATCCGGCGGAGAGCTGCCGGATCCTCAACCAGCTCGCGTCCCAGGGCCTTGGCCACCGCCTGGTGAGTGCGGTCGTCGGGGGTCGGACCGATGCCTCCGGAGACGATCACCCTGGCTGCGCCCGGGTCGTCGATCGCCCTCCGCACCGCGGCGGCGATGTCGTCGACCGCGTCGCCGACCACCTCGATGCGGCGTACGGGATAGCCGGCCTCGAAGAGGCGCCGTGCCGCCCGAGCTCCGTTCAGGTCGGTCGTGAAGCCGCCCAAGAGCTCGTCGCCAACGATGATCAGAAGGGTCTGGGGGAGGGGCATCATCTCCGATGGTGCCAGACCTGCCACAGGCGTGGGACTCGCCGGCGCAAGGTGTTCGCGGCCGCCAGAGGACCATTGTTCCCCTGCGGTCGGGACCGACGTCCCGAGCTGGAGTGGCCATTGGTCCGAACCGGCGGGTTCCGCCGACGGTCTGGCTACAATCCCAGCGACCACGCCAATTCCGGACGGGCCGATCAGTCGTCCTGCCCGGGTTCACAGGACGGATCGATGCTTGGAATGGTGACGGAAAACGTGCTCTGGCCGGTGGCGGCCGCCGGTGTGATCGCCCTGCTCTGGGCGGTCGCGCTCATCGTCTGGGTGCTGCGCCAGCCGCAGGGCAACGAGAAGATGCGCGAGATCTCCAAGGCGATCCAGGAAGGCGCTCAGGCCTACCTGCTGCGCCAGTACAGCGTCGTCGCCGCCATCGGGGTGGTGATCGCCGTCGCCCTCGTCTTCGTCGTCTCCTTCAAGGCGGCGATCCTCTTCGTGATCGGGGCCCTGCTCTCCGGCGCCGCCGGCTACATCGGCATGAACATCTCGGTGCGCGCCAACCTGCGCACCGCCGAGGCGGCGCGCGGCGGCGTCAACCCGGCCCTCAAGATGGCCTTCCGCGCCGGCTCCATCACCGGCCTGTTCGTGGTCGGCTTTGGCCTCATCGGGGTGACCATCGCCTACGCCTCCTTCGGTGACTTCACCGCGATCATCGGCTTCGCCTTCGGCGCCTCGCTGATCTCGGTCTTCGCCCGGCTGGGCGGCGGCATCTACACCAAGGCCGCCGATGTCGGCGCCGACCTGGTCGGCAAGATCGAGGCGGGCATCCCCGAGGACGACCCCCGCAACCCGGCGGTGATCGCCGACAACGTCGGCGACAACGTCGGCGACTGCGCGGGCATGGCCGCCGACCTCTTCGAGACCTACGCGGTCACAGCGGTCGCGACCATGCTGCTCGGCAGCCTGCTCTACCGAAGCCATGGCACGCCGATCTTCGCCTTCGTCTCCTACCCGCTGATGCTCGGGGGGGCGAGCATCATCGCCACCCTGATCGGCTCGCTCTTCGTCCGGATGGGCAAGGGCAAGTGGATCATGGGCGCGCTCTACCGCGGGCTCGGCGTGTCGGTGATCGTCGCGCTGCCGCTCTTCTTCCTGGTCACCCATCTGATCTATGGCGATCTCCAGACCGCCTTCGCACACCCCAACAACCTCTTCTGGTGCGCCGTCGTCGGGATCGGCATCACCGTGATCCTGGTCGTGGCCACCGAGTTCTTCACCGGCGCCCAGTTCTGGCCGGTCCGAGCGATCGCCAAGGCATCCCAGACCGGGCACGCCACCAACATCATCGCGGGCCAGGCGATCGGGATGCAGGGGACGGCGATCCCGGTGCTGACCATCGCCCTCGGCATCCTCATCTCCTACAGCCTGGGTGGCCTGTATGGCATCGGCATCGCCGCCATGGCGATGCTGTCGATGACCGGGATCATCGTAGCCATCGACTCCTACGGGCCGATCACCGACAACGCCGGCGGCATCGCCGAGATGGCCGACCTCCCCGAGTCTGTCCGGGCCGTGACCGACCCCCTCGACGCCGTCGGCAACACCACCAAGGCGGTCACCAAGGGGTACGCCATCGGCTCGGCCGGGCTCGCCGCGCTGGTCCTCTTCGCCTCCTACACCAACGTGGTCAACAGCCATCTCAGCTCCGCTCACGTCGGCCTGCTCAGCTTCAACCTGACCGACGCCAAGGTCATCGCCGGCCTCTTCCTCGGCGGCATCATGCCGTTCCTCTTCGGCTCGCTGGCGATGCTCGCCGTGGGGCGGGCGGCCGGGGGCGTCGTCGTGGAGGTTCGCCGCCAGTTCAAGGAGATCCCCGGGATCATGGAGGGGACCGCGCGGCCGGAGTACGCGAAGTGCGTCGCCCTGGTGACCACCGCCGCCCAGAAGGAGATGATCGTCCCCGCCCTCCTGCCCGTCGCAGCCCCGATCGTGGTCGGTTTCGTCTTCGGCCCCGAGGTGCTCGGCGCGATGCTCCTCGGCGTCATCGTCGTCGGCATCTTCCTGGCCATCCAGATGACCACCGGCGGTGGAGCTTGGGATAATGCGAAGAAGTACATCGAGGACGGCCATTACGGCGGCAAGGGCAGCCCCACGCACGCCGCCGCGGTCACCGGAGACACCGTCGGCGACCCCAACAAGGACACCGCCGGACCGGCGATCAACCCGATGATCAAGGTGATGAACATCGTGGCCATCCTGCTGGCCCCGATCATCGCCACTCATCACCTCTTCTTCTAGCCACCACCCCGTGCGCTCGCCCGCCGGGCCATCCGCCGTTCGCGGCAGGTGGCGCCGGCGGGCGTTTGCGTCTGCAGAGCCCGTCCGGGCGCGGTATCTTCCGACCTGATGGGTGGGCCATGGTTCCGCAGGCTCGGCCGTGGCGTGGTCCGCGCCGTCGACGCCAACCCATGGGATTGGGTACCGACTCTGGCGGGGGTCCTCCTGATCGCCGGCCTCGCCCTCCGCCTGCACGGCTACGTGTCCTATCCGCGCTTCGGGGCCAACGAGGACGAGGTCGCATGGGCCTGGCTGGGTCAGAGCCTCTGGCTCTATCACTGGCCGGCGTCCTGGTCCTACCTTCCCGAGCACCTGCCCGTCACCGCCGTGGCGACGTCGCAGGGGGTGTACCTGCCCTGGGTGAGCCCCTGGCTGGACCATCCCCCTCTCTTTGGCCTGCTGGTCGGTGGGGTCGCCCTCCTTGCCGGTGAGCACACCCCGGCGGAGGTCGGACCCTCCGCCATCCGGTTGGTCCCCATCCTGCTCAGCATCCTCAGCGGGTGGCTTCTTTACGTGCTCGCCGTCCGGCACGTCGGACGCGCCACCGCCCTGGTGGGGCTGGCCGTCTTCTGCCTCTCCCCCTGGATGATCTCCGCCAGCCGGCTTGTCGAGAGCGAATGGCTCCTCGCCCCGATGCTGCTCGGCGTTCTGGTGCTCGCGAGCCATCGTGGCCGCCTTCCCACCGCTCTGCTGCTCGTCCTCTGCGTCCTCGCGCCGCTGGTGAAGGTGCCCGGCATCATCGTGGGGGCCGCCGGCGCTGTGGCCCTGCTCACCGAGCGGCGCTGGGTCGTGGCACCGCTGGCCCTGCTCGGGGCTCCGATCGGCATCGGTCTGTTCGCGGCCTACGGTGCGGCCGTGGACTGGCACCAGTTCCTGCTGGTGTGGCAGGCGCAGGCCGCTCGCCATACGACGCTCGTCGCCGGGCGGCTGTTCCTCTTCTCCAGCGACGCGGGGCTCTGGAATTTCGTGCCTGTCGACGATCCCTTCTGGACGGTGGGGATGGTCGGGCTGGCCCTGATGCTGCTGCGACGTCCCCTGGGCACAGAGTCGCGGATACCGCTCGCCTTCTCCGGGTATGCACTGCTGATGGCCCTGACCGCCGGGACCGAGGGCGCCCAGTATTACGACTGGTACCGGTTCACGGTGGACCCCCTCGTCTGCATCGGGGTGGGGGATCTGGTCGCGCGCAACCTGCCCCAACTGGGGCCGCCGGCTCTGAGACGGCTCCGGGCGCGGATCCACCAGCTGCGCGCGCCTGTTGCAGCGAGTGTCGACGCGTCCACCTGAGGCCCCCCGGAGGCGGTCGGCGGGCGCCACTAGACTGGTGGCGTGGACGAGTACGAGCTCGAGATCGCAGAGCTGCGGCGGAGCCTCGCACGGCTTCGTGTCGAGCAGGCTGCACAGCCGCTCATCGACGAGTACGAGGTCGAGCTGCGCATCCTCGTCGCGCTCTACGAGGCGGCGACCCGGACGATGGACATCGGCGCCGGCGATGGCCGTATGGCCGGCGCTCTGGCGGGTCTCGGGTTCGGCGAGTGGGAGCTCGACAACGTCTACGCATTCGTTTACGAGGCGGCGATGGAGGCCGACACCGAGGGTCGGGACCTGGGGGCCGCCATCGGCGAAACGGATTTCCCCGCCCTGCTGCTGGCCGCGCCGGAGCGACAGCCCGGCTGACCTGAGCGATGAGCCGGTCCGCCGCTCAGGCGATGACGGCCGCGGAGGGGCTGGGCTCAGGCAGTTTGATGCCGGGATTGAGCATGCCGCTCGGGTCGTATCGCCGCTTCACCCGGCGCATCAACCCCATCCCCGCGGCCCCCAGCTGCCGCTCCGCGTAGGCCAGCTTGGTGGTGCCCACCCCGTGTTCGCCGGAGAGCGAGCCCTCCATTCCGAGGACCGTTTCGAAGAGGTCCGCGCCCGCCGCGTCGCCCCGCGCCCGTTCTCCCGGGCGCCGGGGGTCGATGAGGAAGGTGACATGGAGGTTGCCGTCCCCGAGGTGGCCGAAGTTGACCACCGGGAGCCGGTGACGGCTGCCGATCTCCTCGGTCCGTGCGACCAGCTCGGCGATGCGATCGCGGGGCACGACGACGTCCTCGTTGATCTTGCCGATCATCACCATGGCGACCGCGGCGCTGACCGCCCTGCGGACCTCCCAGAGCCGGGTGGCCTCTGCTGGGTCGGCGGCTCGCTCCAGGTGAACGGCGCCGGCTGAGCTGAGCGCGGAGCCGGCGGCTTCGACCTCCGCTCTCACCGTCGCCTCCTCTCCCTCCAGCTCCACCAGGACCAGGGCCGCGCCGCCGGGTACCTCCACGATGCCTGTCGCGGCCACGGCTTCGAGCGCGCTCCGGTCGAGGAACTCCAGCGCCGCGGGCACCACTCCCTGCCGGGTGATCGCTGCGACAGCCCCGAAGGCGGCCTCCAGACCGGCGAACCGGGCGGCCAGGGTCGCCCGGGCAGCCGGCGCCGGGAGGAGGCGGAGCGCGACCTCGGTGATCACCGCGAGCGTACCCTCGGAACCTGCCAGCAGGCCGAGCAGGGGAGGGGCATCCGATCTCCCGGCCGCCTCGCCGAGCCGGACGATCCGGCCGTCGCTCAGCACCGCCGTGGCGCCCACCAGGAAGTCGGCGGTGGTGCCGTAGCGGAAGGCGTGAGGCCCGGCGGCGTTGCAGGCCACGTTGCCGCCAATGGTGCTGGTGGTCGCCGAGCCGGGATCGGGTGGGTAGTGGAGGCCGGCGGCGGCGGCGCGCCGGTGGATCGCGGCCGTCACCACCCCGGCCTCGGCGCGCAGCCGCTGACCGTCCGCGTCCAGACCGATGATCCGGTTCATCCGGCAGAGGTTGATGATGACCCCGCCGTGGCGGGCGACCGCTGCGGCCGCATAGCCGGTGCCTGCTCCCCGGGGCACGACCGGGAGCCCATGGCGGGCGCAGACCCGCACCACCCCGCTCACCTCATGCGTGGTCGCCGGGAGGACGACCGCGTCCGGCAGGCGCCGCTCTCCCGACGCGCCGAAAGCGTCGAAGGCGTAGGCGGCGAGGTCGGCCGGCCGGGTGTGGAGATGGGCAGCGCCGACCTCCTTCTCGAGGTCACGCCGAGCCCCGGTCGAGAGCATGTCAGGGATTCTGACCTGGATCGGTGAGTAGCGCGACGCAGACCGCCGGCCAGGCGAGATCAGCCCAAGGCGCCGGCGAGCACCGCGCCGGGCAGCACCCGGTCCGAACGGAGCCGCGAAGCACCGCGGCTATACTCGGTGACCGATGGCTCTATCCCCGACGGCCGCCGCCATCGAGCAGGCGCTCAGCACGGTGATGGAGCCGGAGCTCCATCGCGACATCGTCAGCCTGCACATGGTCAAGGACATCCGCTGTGAGGGCGGAGCGGTGTCCCTCAAAGTCGTCCTGACCACTCCGGCCTGCCCGCTCACGGGCCGGATCGAGAGCGACATCCGGTCCACCCTGGTCGACCAGGTGCCCGGCGTGGAGTCCGTCTCGGTCGCCTGGGAGAGCGACGTCACCTCGGGCTCCCGCGGGCTGCCCGGCCGGCAGGAGATTCCCGGGGTCAAGAACATCGTGGCCGTCAGTGCCGGTAAGGGAGGGGTTGGCAAGACCACGGTCAGCGTCAACGTGGCCATCGCCCTGGCCCAGGCCGGCGCCCGGGTCGGCCTCCTTGATGCGGACATCTATGGCCCGAACGTGCCGATCATGATGGGCCTCCACGACCAGCCCCAGGCCGGCGAGTCGGGGAAGATGGTGCCCCTCTCCGCCTTCGGTATCGAGGTGGTGAGCTTCGGCACCATCCTCAAGCCAGGCCAGCCGGTGATGTGGCGCGGCCCGATGCTCGCCAAGGCGATGCGGGAATTCCTCTACGAGGTGGAGTGGGGCCCGCTCGACTACCTGGTCATCGACCTCCCGCCCGGCACTGGCGACATCCAGATCAGCCTGGCCCAATCCATTCCCCTGACCGGAGCCGTCATCGTGACCACCCCCCAGGACGTTTCGATCGCCGACGTGAGCCGCGGCATCCAGATGTTTGCCCAGCTCCGCCTCCCGGTGCTCGGGGTCATCGAGAACATGAGCGGCTTCGTCTGCCCCCATTGTGGGGAGCGCACCGACATCTTCGGCTCCGGCGGAGGGCGCGAATTGGCTGAGCGCAACGGGCTGCGCTTCCTGGGCGCGATCCCGCTCGACCCGGGGGTCCGGGTCGGGGGAGGCGATGGTCAGCCGGTGATGGCGGCGGCTCCCACGTCGCTGACGGGCCGCATCTTTCGAGGGGTCGCCGAGCTGATCGCGGCCGAGGTCAGCAAGGAGAACTACGCGGCCACCGGCGGTCCCCAGATGCCCAGCGCGCCGAGGATCCCGATCCGCGGCTGAGGTTGCCCCCGGCCGCGCCGATCCCCGGCTGCCAGCTACTTGTCCTCTTCCTCTTCCTC